>Ga0307968_1000246_pt1 | contig 35940 bp, 45 predicted proteins | sample OrgLakmetagen650_FD_201834 | JGI IMG/M metagenome (GOLD analysis project Ga0307968, IMG submission 201834) | Saline water microbial communities from Organic Lake, Antarctica - #650 | ecosystem: Environmental > Aquatic > Non-marine Saline and Alkaline > Saline | place: Antarctica: Organic Lake...
ACTAAGTCACCGTGTAGGCAAGGCATCACTGAGTCACCGTGCAGGCAAGGCAGCACTGAGTCACCGTGCAGGCAAGGCAGCACTGAGTCATCGTGCAGGCAAGGCATCACTGAGCCATCGTGCAGGCAAGGCAGCACTGAGTCACCGTGCAGGCAAGGCAGCACTGAGTCACCGTGCAGGCAAGGCATCACTAAGTCACCGTGCAGGCAAGGCATCACTGAGTAGTCATCGTGCAGGCAAGGCATCACTAAGTCACCGTGTAGGCAAGGCAACACTGAGTCACCGTGCCGGCGAGGCACCACAAACGCGCACTCCCCCCTCCCCCTTCCCACACCCCACCCTCTCACACACACATACACACACATACACACACACAGACGCCACACCCTCATGCCAGCACGCCACCTACCTGCCACGTTGCCTGCTGCGCATGTTTATGCTGTCTTGTAGCTACATTAGCAGCAGCATCAGCAGCAGCTGCAGCAGCCGTGCTTGAGCCTTCATTGGCAGCTACGATGGATGAAGGGGCGGCAGTTACAAGGGCATCCGTCGCTGGCAACGTTGGCACGCCTTCGTCTGCTGCTGCCGCCGCCACCAATGCTGCTTCTGCTTTGGGAGCTGCAGCTACTCTGGAGACTGCATGTGCATCTACAGTTGATGCGGCAGCTACACTGGAGACTGCATGCTCATCTACGGTTGTTGCGGCAGCTGCAGTGTCCAGGAGGCTTGTATCTCCTTGCAGCGCCTCTGCTACAGCTGCTGAAATGTCCTAGCGTTTCATGCATGTGCGTTTGTGTGTATGTGTGTGTGTGCTTGTGTGTGGGCTGGCAAAAATAATTCCTCTTCTTCAAATTCGTCCATCACACACGGCCAAGTAGAAATTATTACCTTACCTGGCCCTATAAAACCTGGCCCTAACCCTTTGAGTATATGCCTGTATGTATCTCATCGTGTGTGCATTTTCCCTGTATATCTATTGTTGTATTTGTGTGTATTGTTTGCTAATCATACCTGTGCGGAGTGAGCGAGATGCCACGGGCAGGGAGGAATAGTGGGAAGGGAGGCGATGTAAGGGCTCCAAGGGGAGTGTGGACCCTGCTGACGGGCCAAGGCTAGTGCTAAAGCAAGGGTTTGGATCGAGGTCAGATTTGACAGCACAGCATCCGGACCTGGTCGGTCAACGGATCTGGCCAAGGCTTCCGTGATCAGTAAAGCAGCTTTGTCACCGTTGAAGTAGAGGGAGTAGGGAAGAGATATCAGAGGGCCTTTATCTAGCGTGGCAAGAGGAACGCCTTGGCCGGTCGCAACGATGCCCCTAGCACCACAGGGAGCCTGGGGTGGGTGTTTAATGTGTCATGTGTCATTTGCACTGTGTTGTGCATGTTGTGTGTGTTTGTGTGTGTGTGTGTGTATGTGTGTGTATGAGTGTGTATGAGTGTGTGTGTGTGAATGTGTGTGTATGTTTGTGTATGTGTGTGTGCGTATTTAGGTGCGTATTTGTGTGTGTGTGTGTGTGTTTATATTTGTGTGTGTTTTTGTGTGTGTGTGTGTGTGTGTGTGTGTGTGTGTGTGTGTGTGTGTGTGTGTGTGTGTGTGTGCACGCACGTATGCGTGTATGTATGTGTGTATATATATATATATATATATGCGTGTGTTTGTGTGTGTGTGTGTGTGTGTGTGTGTGTGTTTGTGTGTGTGTGTGTGTTTGTGCGTGCATTCATGCGCGCGCGCTTGCATGTGCAAGCGCGGGAGGCAACCCTTACATGCTCAACCAGACTCAGGGCGTCTGAAATACAGCCTCCCTTGGATATGATATAATGCTTTAAGGCCTGAAAAGGGGCAGCCACAGGCGCAAACTTGTTTCCGTGCACATTGTTGACTGAGATTAATCTCCTCCCCCCCGCTGTGTTGTGTGCACTGGATTTTTGCCGATGGACAATTGGCAACTTATTGCCAGAGGTCGAGTGCAGCAGCTGGAGAGCTTCTCCCACAAAACCATTCATTCGAATTCACCACAAAATTAAAATTTACATTTAACAGCAATCCAAATGCGATTCCTCGACCGCATCAAAGAAACCTTTTCCAGTCCTAAAAGGGGGAAGAGGGAATCAGCAGTCCCGAAAGTGGGTCTGCTTTGTGTACACTCGCATACATAAACATCCCACTGCAGCTTCATCATTCCAGGTACTCACAGCAAGTCTCTCCTTCTCTGTTTTTGAAGCAGGAACATGAGGATGACCATGAACCCACCTCGTCCAGCAAGTCAGTTGCAGGAATTCCTCAATGTGGGTCAATGTGGGCAGCTGCATTTGCATTGACGCTGCGTGCAATCAAGCGAAATTCAAGCATGACCCACGTGCTAGTGTTCAGCAGCACCCTGTCATGACCTCAAAGAATCCAACACTGACTTTCAATCCTGCTACGTTGCAATGCACATCCGCATCCGCAGCTTCCACCCATGCTGAGCAGGCAGGGAAAGGTCTCGCTGCTTCTCCCCGCTTATTTACATCTGTAAGCACACACACATTTCTTCTCTTGAAAATTTAGGAGCAGCTCGCTTGCTCACTCTCGCTTTCTGTCTCACACTGACACACATTCACAAACACACATGCATACTCAAACACATGCAGGAGAGCATGAAGCTGCTGAAGAACATCTTGCCTGAAAGCATTATCCAAAGAATGCAATCAGGGCAGAAGTTCGTAGCAGATAGCCACGAACATGTTGTCATCCTGTTCTCAGGTGTGTGTGTGTGAATGTCTGTTTGTGTTGGTATGTGTGTGAGTGTGTCTGTATACGTGTGTCTTTTTGTGTATGTGCCTGCGTGGGTGTGTGCCTATATATGCGTATGTACGTGCGTGTATTTGTTTGTTTGTATGTGCGCTCGCGCTCCACATGTTTGTGTACTGCATTGCTGTTGCAATGATAGCAGAATGTTTGTGTCCATATGCTTCTAGTATAATGCTTAAGGTTGTTTCTACACACACTCAAGCACACACACACATATATACACACACACACACACAAACACATACACACACATGCTCACATTAAACTGTCTGCAGATATTGTGGGCTTCACCCGTCTGTCATCAAAGCTGCCCACTGCTGAGATATTCCTCATGCTGACAAACATGTGAGTGTCCAAGCCCATGACGTAGTGTGCTTGCTGGTGTGCTCAACCAGGATCTGTCATGCAAGTGTATTGTATTAGTGTGTGTGGTCAAAGCTGCCTGCGACCAAGCCCTCTCTCATGCTCACACCCGACATGTGAGTTGCTAAGCCCCTGAAGTAGTATGCTAAGTAGTGTAATATGTGTCATGCAAGTTTTTAATAACTGTGCGACTGGTCAAGGCTGCCTGCGACCGAGTTCTGAAGCAGTGTACTCGTTCATCATGTACCTCAGCGTACTTGTTGATCACTTACCGTCGATGAATTGCAGACTCACTACTCAATTAAGATGTGTCATGCAAGTTTATAGTAACTGTGTGCGTCGTCCTTCTTGCCCGCCGTTGGTATCTTCCTACTCCTGATGCGGGTTGCCAGTTCCATGGTGTATTTGTAGTTTTGGCCATGATCGTATTTATACACCGTGCATGACCGTATATTTGGTTGTTTCCTTGCCAAAAATACCGTGTGTACACCGTATATGTATGGTTCTGGCCATTCCTATGTGTTTGCAGTTTACGATTTGGCTACGATGTGGCTGTGCAATGTATTGCCGCTCATCGGATTATGTTGCAATTGTGTGCGTTCCTTCAAAAGCGCCCAATGCGCAGGCCAACTGCTCACAGCTGAGCTGCTTACTATAGTGCTTATCACAAGATGTTACCGAGCAATACGGATGCCGCTGCCATTGGCATTGAAGCATTGCATGCTATGCAGTTCTTGCCTGGGGTGTGATCGCATTAGTGTATGCGTGATGCTGGCCTAGCATTGTGATCACCGCTGCCATTAGCATTATCGCATCGCATGCTATGCAGTGCTTGCCAAGGGTGTTATCGCATTTGTGTATGCGTATGCGTGATGCTTGCCTAGCATTGTGATCACTGCTGCCCTTGCCCTTACTGCACTGCATGCTATGCAGTGCTTGCTAGGGTGTGATCGCATTGGTGCATGTGCGAAACTAAAGTTGTTGTGCAAAATTTTGCCACGGCCCACTCACCTCACCTCACGTGTCAGTGTTAGTTTTAGAGAAAGTACGAGGTTATGCAGAAGTGCACTGCACTTGCCGGCCGGAGGTGGGTCTTCTATTCATATTATTCACTGCCAGCCTAAGTTGGTAGCAAGTGTCGCACAATGCACAGACCTGACCACCTCCAAACTTTTCCTGTACGGTCCAAACAAAGGTGCTCATGGCCAAGGCAAAAACATGGCTACTGTGGTTGGGCAAACACAAACACACATAGTCATGCACATACTGTATGGCATCTTTTACTCGATTGCTGATCTGGGTTAGAGCCAAGGCATCTTGCATCCATTTTTTATTCTGATGCAGGGATCGCTACCAACAAGTTGGATTCTGTGCGGTGCATACTCAGCACTGCCATTGCACAATGACCTTGGCCTCTCGCACCTTTCTGCCAGTTGATTCACATGTGTGTGTGTGTGTGTGTGTGTGTGTGTGTGTGTGTGTGTGTGTGTGTGTGTGCGTGCACTTACACTTTTGCTCAGGTTCAGCGCGTTTGACAAGCTCACGGATTTTTCACGTGTGTGCGTGCGTGAACTTACACTTTTGCTCAGGTTCAGCGCGTTTGACAAGCTCACGGATTGCTTTTCGGTCTACAAGGTTGAGACAATTGGTGCGTGCACGCAGCATGGCTGCCTAGGCTTTCCTGATTTATAATTAAAATCGCTCGGTGCATGTGCGTTGCTTGGATGTCTCGGCCTTCCCAATTCATAGGTCAAATCACTTGCTGCGTGTACGTGGCTAGGCATTCGCAACTTACACTGTTGGGACAAACATTGTGTGCTCACAAGAAGCCTGCTAGGCAGCGGCAGCTAGAAAGAACTTGTGGCTTGTGTATATGTTGGATTGTGCGTTTGTACTGTCTGACACCCGTAATTTTGGCCAATCGTAATTTGGACCGTGCTGTACGGGGTACTTACGGTTCAAAATTCAACTCTACGGCATAAGTGCACAGGCCTGTTTTTGTATATGTTGGATTGTGCGTTTAAGGATAGTGAAGTTCTGTGAGGCGCCGGGTATTAAGCCCATGCCTGCAATTGTTGTAGTAGGAATAGCCTAAGGATCACTACTAGTGCATAGCATGGCTTTAGCTGGTGCAACACGCGTGAGAGGTCTCGCATGAGGATATGCACTCTTTTAAGTGAGATTGTCAGCCACTTGTGCAATATTGTATTGTACTGTTGCATAAAATGTCAGACAGAGCAGCGCACGGATCGTTACGAAGGCACAGCCACCTTGCCTCCTCCTGCGCAATACCTAAGGCAGCAGCATGCGTACTCGAGGCTGTCTAGCCAATAGGATGCCAACACACAACAACGGCAAAGCCAGCAGCATGCACTTCCAAGGCTTCTCGTATGCTCAATGGGACCCAAATACACAGGCTGCTCAATCAGAAGCATGCATGGTTCAGGTGCCCTGTGCATCCCTTGTAGCAGCTCATTACGTGCATAGGGTAAGCATTGGGTGTGTGCGCTTCCTCCAAGCAAAAGCGCACCACAAAGCGTGCGTTTGTGCGTAGCATGTGCGTGCGCGTGTGATGGCCTGCATGGCAGCAGCTTTGTGAATGCACCCTCTAAGTGTACTCCACACCAGGAGTACCATGTCACCACATAAAGTCATGTGTCACCAAACCAATGCCTAGGTTTGGAATGCCAGCAGTATTCACCGTAACTGCATGCGAGTGTGCTTGTTTTTTTTCTCATATGCATGTGTGTGTGTGTGTGTGTGTGTGTGTGTGTGTGAGGTCTAGCATAGTAATTTACAACACGGGAGTGTGCACAAGCGTGCGTGTGTGCTTATGTGTGTTCTCAGTAAACTCCTCATGCATGTGTGTGTGTGCAGGGTCTCACATAGTCATTCACAACACAGGAGTGTGCGGGGGTGTGCAGTTTGCAATGTGTGTTGCCCCTAAAGGACCTAGTGTGGAGCGTGTTTCTGTGCATGCCTTAGTGTGGAATATATTTGGTTTACTGGAACCCAAGCTAGAGCGCATGTCACTGTAAGGTTGTTACGGGGTCGACAGAAGTTTATGCTGAAAGAGTCCAGGATCAGCCCAGCTGCACGCTTATTTTCTTCTAGATATGTGTGCTGCAGTACCCACCTGCGGTATGTCTGTCTGCAGGATATGTACGATGTTTATATCATGTTACATGTTTATATCATGTTGCATGTTTATCATGTTATATGTTTATATCATGTTACATGTTTATATCATGTTGCATGTTTATATCATGATACATGTTTATATCATGTCACATGTTTCAATGTGAATATAGACTGCTGCAGTGATATCCGGTAACCGGTAAGATCAGGTAACCTCGATCTGATCACAGTTTGCGGGTGTGGGTGCTTTTTGCAGGTGACGCCTACATGGTGGCAGCAGGTCATGATGATTAATCTAATCGCTGATTGATCGCTGGTTGATCTGATCGCAGGTGACGCCTACATGGTGGCAGCAGGTCATGATGAGGATAAGACCAAGGTGGGCTCTGGCGTATCGCTGCCATATTTATTTTCAGCTTGCTATGGACGTGTGTATGTGTGTGCAAGCGTGTGGTGTATGTTTGTGTGTGTGTGTTGAGGGGAGGGTGCACATGTGTGTGCGTGTGTGCACTGTTGAGCTCAGCTTAGTCCATTTCGCATGCGTTCCTGCCAACATATGGCACTAACCAATGGGAGCGAGACTTGCAACAAACGCGTCTGTTTCGTTTAGATAGGAAGAACAGCATGTTGTGTAGCATTTGAGCAACTTGTAATCATGCATGCTTGTGTGCGTGCGCGTATTTTTGCAGGTCAGGAAAGGCTCCCCTGTGGAACGTGTGTTGAGGATGGCCAAAGGCATGATGGACGTCGTGCAGCACATCACCGCACCAAATGGGGAGCGCCTGCGCATTCGCATCGTGAGTCAACTTTTTGAGCCGTTTTTATTCAGTTTGTCGCATTCTGTAGTCGTACAGATTATGCATTACAGATTACAGGTTTTGAGGCTCGCCAAGCAGTCAGTGTCATGCAATGCATACGCAGCTCTGAAAACAGATTGGGATGGCAAACAGGTCTGCAATTTTGAGCAGACCCTTCAAATAACAAGATGCGCACACTTCGCAAGAGGATGGGTGTAATGCAGCGAGGCGGAAAATGTGAACCCCTTTGAACTTATGTATAGCCTTACATCAAACGTACCCACAATGTGTCCGCGCATAAAGAGTGTCTGTACACGCTGTGTCATGGATAATTACGGGAACAATGACGAGTGTGCATGTGCTGACCTTGCTACATGCATGCTGAAATAGTTTTGCACACATACACACACGCAAACTCACACACACACACACATACACGTATACACACATACACATGTAAAAACACGTGTACACACCCACCCACACACACTTATACACACAGACGCACACACACACACACACTATGTTTATACACACAAATATCATATGCCTTTAGGGCGTGCACTGTGGCCCAGCTTTTGCCGGTGTCATTGGCAGCAAGTGTCCTCGCTACTGTTTCCTAGGAGACACGGTGAACACGGCTTCAAGGTGCGTTAAACAAAAGGAGGTTCATTCAGACACGCGTGCATGTACACATGTACACACAATAATCTGCACACATATATGCACGTGACCGACAGACAGGGTGCATGCATGCATGTGAGTGTACGTAAGTGTGTGTGTGTGAGTGTGTGTGTGTGTGTGTGAACATGCCTTCACACTGCGCGTCCTTAAGCATGCCCATGTAACCCCCTACCAAACCCATTCAATAGAATGCGTGTGTGTTTCCTTCAACGCACAGGATGGAGTCCATGTCCTTCCCGATGTGCATCCAAGTCAGCGCGGCCGTCCACAAGGCCTGGCCCGACGGCCACAACCAGTTGCAGCAGCTGAGTGCCCGTGAGGTCAAGGGCAAGGGCCAAATGACCACCTTCCTGCTCAAGGTGTTTAAGTACTGCCTGTTGCCTGTTGTAGCACGATGCTGGAGATGAAATACACGTACACACACGCGCGCACAGACACACAAAGGCACACATGACACACACATGTAAACAGTATACACGTGTGCTCAGGCTCGCATTAATTAACACACACACAAACACACACACACACACACACACACACGTATTGACACTGATAGACACCGAGAACACACACGCAATGCACACCACACACAAACACACATACATACACACACGCGTGCACGTCAACTACAAAACACACACTCATACACACACAATACACACACCATGCACACAGTACGGCCAATGGGAGGAGGGCAAACGCATCGTGGAAAAAGACATTGAACAGGCCCGTGCGGCTGCCAAGAGAGGGGAGAAGAAAGGAGGAACGCAAGCTGAGGGGGAGGGGGATGAGCAGGGGAAAAGTGAGGGCCGCCCTCGCCCCCTGGGCTCCATGTTTTCTGTTGCACCACAGGTACGGTGCAGTCCGCTAATCTTGCCGCTTTGGACAGATCCTTGTCTTGCTGTTGCACTTTTCGGTACGTAAAATAATATATATGTTACGAGTTACTATTCTCACTTATAAATGTAGTCTCCCGGTATAAACAATGTACTGTCGTCCCGTCTTGAAAGTATAATGGTATATAGAGGGGCAATGCAAGCACACGTACAGTTTTTGCTCATGATTGGGGGGTGGAAGCCTTTCAAAACATGTATGGCCTTCATTTGCACATTCACGGTTCTAGGCAGCTGCCTATACGGGTGTGAGTGCTTTGGCTGCGCTAACGAGTTTGTGCAATAAGTAGGGGGCGGCTAAAAACCGCATATTTACACCGTACATGACCGTATATCTGGTGATTTCCCTGCCAAAACTACCGTACATACACCGTATACATATGTTTCCGGCCAACCCTAGATACGAGTCTTAGGATTTCACAGCTCAAGGCAACTGCACGTCTGCCTACATAGCGCTCATCCCCGACCGTATGTGTGCTCATGTTTGTGTGTGCTCGTGTTTTTGTGTGCTCATACTCTGTGCGTGTGTGAGTTTGTGTGCATGTGTTTGCGGGTGCTCTCAAAGTAAAGGGAGAGCACTCGCTGCCAAATAGCAAGGCGCTGGAGGCAACTAGGACACACTGCTCCCTGTAGCATGTCTACACACAACACACATACACACGAGCGCACATGCACATGCACATGCACACACACATGCAACCGTGCGCCCGCACGCAGAACGGCAACGCCTTGGAGGCGGCAGCAGCTGGATACTCACAGGAGGAGGCCTCAGATGCTCCGACCAATGGCACCGCTACAATCATTACAGGAGCGAGCCAGGACCCTTACGTGCTGTCAGAACTCACCAAGCCTTGGGAGAAGGGCGAGGAGGATGACATCGATGGAGGTGCGCTCAGCTGGTGCTTGCGCTGCCATCAATGTGTGTGTGTATGTGTGTGTTAATGCTTGAGGTGCTTGCGTGAATGTGAATGTGTGTGTGTCATCAGTGCTGTGTCTGGCATTGCTCTGCTGTGTGTGCCTGCAGCGTGCGGTGCGATAACAACATCATGAGGTTGCCGAGTGAACAAGCAGGCAGCAAGTCCCATACAAAACTACTGCTTGCGTACTTTGTTTGGGTGGATGACAGGCACCTGCACAGCACTGATTGCTGTATGCCTCTTTTGAGTAGAGTCACACGTGCGACATACCCATATACATGCACACACACTTGTTCATGCATGCACGCACGTGTGGACACACGTGCACACACACTCAGGCCCGCACATCTTACTATACGATTGTGCCTGTTGCCCGGGCTTCCTTGTGAGTCCAGCAAACAGCAACACACTCACACACACACACACACACAAACACACACAAACACACACACAAACACATATACTCATGCGCACACGTACACACGCATACGCACACCTGTACCCCGCGCTCTGCCCTCTCAGGCTTCCTCGTGGGTCCAGCAAACAGCAACACCCTGTCGCACAACAACTCCACCTTCCTACTCACGGACGAGCAAGGAGAAGGGGCTGCTGATGCCTCAAACCTGCTCATGAGCAATGGTGGTCAGCCCGGTCACAGTGATCGACCCAGGTCACGGAGGCAGCTTGCCCTGTCTCGAAAGGCCACACAGAGCAGCCTCGAAGGTGTGCACGTTCACATCTTCCTTTTGTGCTGCACCACAGCTTTCAAGTGTGGCTCCCTTTCTTTCATAAGTGCAGCAACTGGCTGGCTGGCTCTGCAAGTTTCCTTATATCGTTCTTGACGGGTGGCTACGTGCACTGACATGTGACCCTGATACAGAGGTGGCTACCTGCACCGACCCTGATACGGGTGGCCACCCTGATACGGGTGGCTACGTGCACCGACATGTGATAACCCTAAACCCTAAAGACAAAGAAAAATACGTATGCAGTGAAAACTACTCCCCACGTATTAAGGAAGAGGAGCCACTATGGTACCGGGAACCGAGAACTCCTTTACCAGAAGAATAAAAAACGATCAATGGGGATCAGGAGGGTTGCAGGCTTGACCTGAAACTGGCTCCTGATGAGAGTTGATAACAGTACTGGAAAGTGCACGTCTGGTATGGACAAGTTTGGCAGCGTAGTTGACAGAATGTACATGAAGCTCGGAAGCAGGCTTCTTAGCTCTATGAGAGTCAAGACCCAGCTCCTGAAAAGATTCCAGTGTGTGATTGTTGTAGATGGTGCCACCCACTCCCAAAAGGATGGTGTGGAGGGTAACGGAGGCTCCTTGAAGGATTTGCTGTAGTGTTCTAAGTCTCAACATTGCCACTATCAGGCAGGAAAGCCCGCTCTCAGATCCACAAGCCAGGGATGAAGTGCTCTTGATTGTCCTTCTCCTTACAACAGTCTTGCCGTCTCTGAATGCAATACTGAAGGTGTCTTCAAAACACTTTACGTGCCATTGGACACGCGACACCCCATGCGCGTACACAGATACACACACGCACATGCAACACACACACACACACGCACAGTCACTGCCGCCTCCGAGGCTGCCGACAAGCAGCTGTGCGAAGCACTGAGGACGCAGCTAGACATGGTGCAAGCGCAGCTGGTGCAAGCAGGGCAAGAGGTGCGTGTATGTGGTGGTGTACTGCTGCTCCTGCCGCTGCCGCTGCCACCTTTTCTGGAGATCGTGATTGCATTTGCACATGACCACAAAAGCTGTTGCTGCTTTCTATCCAAGACGCTCACATTTGTCAAAAAGTACGTAATGGACTGTATATGGATGCACACACACATGCACACACACATACACACACACGCGCACACGCACACACATACACACACACACACACGCACGCACACACATGCACACACATACACACACGCACACACACATGCACACACATGCACACACACACACACACACATACACACACGCATGCACACATACACACACAGGCTGCCAGTGCTCGTACAGATGCAAGCACGCACCGCCTCCAAGCACAGCAGCTCACTGAACAGCTGAAACAGCTTGAGGGGTCCGGAAGCGGCCCCATCTCCGCTGGCCATCCCCGCCATCCCTACGGCCACTCTCAGATCTTCAGCCCACCCATCAGCAGGACGCTCAGCAGCTTGCCACGTGGCTCAGACAGGTGTGTGTGTGTGTGTGTGTGTGTGTGTGTGTGTGTGTGTGTGTGTGTGTGTGAGAAGAGAGAGACAGAAAGACAGAAAGACAGAAAGAGAGAGAGAGAGAGAGAGAGAGAGAGACAAGGAGATCAGGTGTAGGTCTGTGTCTGCGTGTATGTGTGTGTGCGTGCTTGTGTTCAAATGCAAGCTTGATGTTTGAATGCGACGTTTATGCGCCTGCAGTGAAGGCATAAAAAGTTGTTATAAACGTGTATTTGGGCCAAATTCGGAGTAAGATGTAACTTTTTAAACTTCCATGCGTGACCTTCTGAGTCCTTAGCACACACACACACACACACACACACACACACACACACACACACACACACACACACACACACACACACACACATACACACACACACACACACAGGCACGCGCGCACACACACACACACACACACACACACACACACAAAAGACACACAAACACACACACCTCAGGTCCACAAGCCTTGACAATGGACACCGTGCACCCTTTGCCTCGGACAAACACTGGGACGGGGCTCCTGCGTGGGTGGCAGATGTGCGAGGCACTCCACACGTGCACGCACATCTCAGGGGAGCAGCTACTTCACAGGTGTGGGACGAACACAAATGCACAACGCACACTCAGGCACACACGTCTCACCCACACACAACAACACGTTCTCCCAGTCAAAGAGCATGCATGACACGCGTACACACACAGGCACACACAGGCACACATATACACACCCAGTACGCACGCGCGCACACACACACATAACGGAATTCACATAAGCACACACGCACACACATACTGAAGTTCACATAAGCACACACACACACACATACACACACACATGTTGTGCACACAAAATCCGTGCAGGCTGGCTCGCCCCCCCAGCAGCCCCAGCAGCAGCAAGGCCCTAAGTCCAGCAGCGGCTTGTTCAATCCAACCTCTGTCTTTGCGCAGTCCCATCGGCCTTCTTCCGATGTATTACGTTCAACGCAGCACCATTACCCCCCTGTAGGTTCACCTAGGCAGGCAAGGATAAGAGGTGCTCATGGGACACGTTCACGTGCACTTGCACACACAAGCGCAAACACACATACACATACACACTTGCGCACACACACCCACACACGCACACGCACACGCACACACACGCACACGCACACGCACGCACACATACACACACGCGTGCACACACACATACACACACGCGTGCACACACACACGCACACACGCACACACAAGTACAATGATTGGTGCTGCTTTCAGCAGGTAGTGTGTGATTGGGGTGGAGAGAGAGGGAAAATGGGGTGACATGCTTCATGCAGTACAAGGGCATATGCCAGCCGTGCCTCGTTGAGTGGTGCTGCATTCAGCAGGTTGCGAGTATTGTTAAATGAGATAAAGCTACTACTGTGCTGCTGGGGTTTGGGAGTGACATGAGGTCTGGTTGGGGTTTGGTGGCTCAACACATGCTAAATGCAGCACCACTCAATGAGGCGTAACCGAACATGCCTTTGTCCTCCATGAATCATGTCACCACCTTCCCCATTCCTCATGTCCCCCCCCTCCCCCTCTTGAGCAGCACCACCCCACAAGACATGGCTAAGCATGCCACCACACTTCATGATTACTTCACAACCTCACATCCCTCCACTACGCAGCACCAACCAACACGATGTTGCTTAGCATGCCACCATGCTACACATTATTCGAACGCAACCTAACACCCCTCCCTTACGCAGCACCAACCAGCACGATGTTGCTCAGCATGCCACTATGCTACACATTATCTGAACGCAACCTCACACCCCTCCCTCGCGCAGCACCTCCCAACGTCACAGCCCACTCCCTCGAGTCTTCGCCCCGTCCACCAGTCAAGCATGCGCCCACCTATCGCTCGCCACCACACCGCACCCTCAGAAATGGTGGGTGTGCCCACCTATCTCTCGCACGCTACCACACCGCACCTTGAAACCTGACGAGTGTGCAAAAAGAAGGCAAACACTCTTGCACTCAAAACACACTGCGTTGGGAACCCCAAACACACACGCACACACATACACATCTATACACGCAAACACACACAAAAAACTCCACACACACACATGTGGCGTGGATGAGGTGCTCACTCACAGCGCCCACTGTCTCGCATTTGCTGTTTGATGTGATTGCGTCCAGCCTCACCATAACAGTGCACGCTCAAAAATGGGGTGGTAGGCTTTCATGCACTGACTCAAGTGCTGGATGTTGATTTATAATGGAGTGCTGGATGTTGATTTAAAATGTGCAAATGTGTCCTGATGCCACAACATTACACACGGGTTTGTGCCAAGAGATTGCGCTGTATTTCACACACGTACGGGAAGACCTCCTGCACAAACAATACACATGCACACAAATTCGAACACACAAGCACACACGCACGCACGCACGCGCGCACACACACACACACACACAAACACACACACACACACACTATAGGAGCAACCCATGTCCTGGATCGTGGCCACTAGCACATCCAACAACGCTCAGCGGGTTCCTGCAATTTCAGCTCCTAGGAGGACAGGTAGGGCCCAATACTGACTGACAGGGCTGTGTTTTGATCAGGCCCCATATACTGACAGAATTGTGTTATGGTTAGGGCCCTACGGCTGTGTTTTGAATCGTGCATCAAAAATAGACGTCATGTGCACATGCTTACTCGAGCACGCGCACACACACACACACACATGCACACACACATACACACACATGCGCATGCGCGTGCACGCAACGTAGGCTCTACACTGGGTTTGGAGGGAGCCAGCAGCCCCGTCTTTTCGCCCCGAGACAGCAAACACCAGACCTCCAGCCTCCTACTCCCTCCCATAGATTTGGCACAGCTGTTTGTGGACATGGGCCTGGGTGATTATGTGGAGCGTTTCCAGCTGGAGGCCGTCCACCTGGACATGCTGCTCACCATGGACTTCAAGCAGCTTGATGCCTTAGGTGTGTGTGTGCGTGTGTGTGTGTGTATGTGTGTGTACGGTTGTGGATGTGTGTGTGTGTGAGGGTGAGTGTGTGTGTAAGTGTGTGTGTGTGCGTGAGTGTGCTTGCTTCATTTGCCTACACGCTATGCTGACCATATGAGGTTGAGTTCCCTGCTTTAATAATTGCCAGAGAAACTGAATTCTTTCATGAAATTTAAAACAAGCACGAAGCCCCCTCTTCGGTGTGCCTGTGTGGTTGTTCATGAATGTATATGATGTGTTTGTGTGGTAAATCCCTATGACATTCCAATCACTTGGACAAGCCATAAACCACAGTTTTGCTCACCGTACTGCTTGCATACAATGATCACAAGGGATATTACAGGGCACTCTTTATCCACACCCATGTCAACACACAAATGCATACGCAAACCAAGAGCATTAACACATACACACGCACTTAATTCCACACACATTTGTGTATGCATGATGTGAGTGTAAGTGACATGCACACACACACACACACACACACACACAAATCTCACAAATTGCAAACGTCACATACGTCACACACACACAAATCGCAAACATCACGCACACACACATGTGCATCACACACATGCCCATGCTGCAGGCCTGCACTCCTTGGGGCACTGCATCCGTGTGCGTGAGACTGTGCTGGAGCTGGCCAAGAACTTACTGCGCTTGTGTGAGGAACGCGCATTGGTCAACAGGAATAAGAAAGTGACTGTAGTCGTTCCACTGGACCTAGCTGCCTGAACACGCTCGTGGTGTGTGTGGGTTGCATCTGTGTCTCCTTGTGTGTGTGTGTGTGTGTGTGTGTGTGTGTGTGTGTGTGTGTGTGTGTGTGCGTGTGTGTGCGTGTGTGTGTGTTTGTGTATGTGCGTGTGTGCGTGTGTGAGTGTGTGTGTGAATGTGTTTGTATGTATGTGTTTGATTGTGTGTGTGTTTGTGTGGTTGTGCGTGTGCACGTGTATAGGGGTCAGCACACACGCATGTATAGCAAGGCAGGTGCAATCTTCGGCCAAAAGGGCAGGCCAGTGTTGGAAATATCCAAGGTGCACGGAAGGTGCACGGAAGGTTTCATGCACCTTCCTCCTAGTACTACCTGGGTGTGCATTTTGAGTGGCGAGCTCCTTATGTTGTTTTGAGGCTGGAATTTGTGAGCTGCTGCTTTCTGTGGTGAGTGTGGGAGTTGTACAACTGGGCATGGGTGTTGCAATTGCTTCAATGCATGCTGGTTTCTGTGGAAGCTTGTACACTCAAATATTCACACAAGGTAGGCTGGTACCAGGACCTTTCAAAGCATATTTTTACTTTTGTAATTCGTTACCATGCAACATAGACTCGTGAACTGACAAAAGCATGGTCATATTTTGTACAAAACCAGGCAACTCTTTTGATACATGCTGGTTGCAAAATACTGCCTTTTTTAGCCCAGTTTGTGAGTGCAGAAGGTGTGGGGGCCCCGCCGGGCGGACGGTATGGGTGTGTGGGTGAAGGTGTGGGTTTTTGTTCAGTGGAATAAGCCACGCCCCCATGTTCGCAGCTATTTTGTGCTCTTCGCATTCCTTGCTCCGCGCGATTGTTCTTCTAGGCACCACAGCATAGGACAGTCGTTGCTACTGTATGCTCCCTAAGCCTTCTGGCGTCCAGTTGGAACTAGTCGGGCGTGTGTAAGTTGGTCATTAGCCTCATCAATTCATGGCATCTGATACGCAGGTTGTGAGAGTTTGTGTTTATAAAAAACTGTTTTTTGCTACGATTCATCATGAGAGTAGTTTGAGATGCATTGGTGTCTTCTTTGCAGGTCACGAGAGTGATTCAAGATCCGGCCATGATCAAAAGTGAATGCACAAACTTGGGTTCTTGTCTTGTTCTAAAAGCCATTAGCTGGGTGGGACGTCGTTGTTCTCCTACTCTCAGTTTGGTCAAAAGCATTATGCGCTGCCCTTGTCGTAGGCTCCATTCAAATTACCAATAGCAGGCGCAGCAGTATGGGGCCTGGAATGCTAGCTGCGTGTCATGCCCAATTGGTGGCAGTGACGGTTGCTTGATGTGCTGAGACTTGTATTGTGCTGCGTGTCATGCCCAATTGGTGGCAGTGACGGTTGCTTAATGTGCTGAGACTTGTATTGTGCTGCGTGTCATGCCCAATTGGTGGCAGTGACGGTCGCTTGATGTGCTGAGAGTTGTATTGTGCTGTGACAGCAAATTTGCTGCGACATGCGAGGTACATGTAGTGTCTCTATCCTAGTAATGATGAAGCTTCCCTCAAGGCAGCGCTTAATCATAGAGGGTGTATCTGTAGTCATAGATTTTCCTGCTTGGCAATTTTTTACGGCTCTTGAGCCAGTCTTTGTGAGCACAGCATATCTAGGGCGGTGTGGGTGGACACATGTGTGCCTGTGCAGTTTTTTTTGCAAATTAAATGCAGATGGGATGAGCTTGAGCAGGAACATTTATGTATTACCTACATTGTACAATGAATGTAATGACAAAGAAAGGATGAATAAGACGACACAGTGAAGACCCCTCCCACAGGAGCACGGGCCAACTAGCCGCATCCCGGCTCCTTGGCGGCCTAATTTGATTGAGTAGCTAGGTCGTTAAGCATCACCAGAACGAACTTTAAATTACCATTCACTAAATCGAAGCACGGAAAAGCATTGCTGGCGACAATACAGTTTTATATGCTTCCAGCCTGTTGCACCATGCGGAAATGCCTGTTCGCATGATTTACAATGGCTGGCAGTCATAGCAAAGTCTGAAAGTGATATTTGTTCTAGGCAGGGACACATTGAAGGGACTCTGACTACTCTGACACAGCAAACGCAGCCAGGGAAGTGTGCTGATGGATACTGCACCTGGCTGAGGAATCCTGGACAGCTTCCTGGAGATTCCAACGGTACGAGTTTTGTTTAGGAGCCTATGTCGAGCTTCAGCCCGTGGGGTGGACTGGGTGAGCCTGAAGAGGCCTGTGTAAAGTTTGGTGGGAAAGAGACAACGCTAGGGGCTCGCGCCCTCATGAGGGGGGCTTGGTCAAAGAAACCACTTCCCACATAATCAAAGGAAAAAGAGCCACTTTGGTATCGGGTACCGTAAAAGTCCTTCAATAAAATAAAAAGAAAGGTCAATGGGGTCAGGAGCGCTGCAGGCTTGACCTGAAACTGGCTCCTGATGAGAGTTGATAAAAGTGCTGGAAAGGGCACGTCTGGTATGGGCAAGTTTGGTAGCGTAATTGACAGAATGAAATAGATAAAAATGAAGCTTGGAGGCAAGTTTCTTAATTCTGAGAGAATCAAGACCCAGTTCCTTAAGAGGTTCCATTGTATGAGCGTTGTAGATGGTGCTGCCCCCTCCTACTAGTAGTTTGGTGTGGAGCAAAAGAGGGGATCGAAAGGGACAGAGGCCAATACACTTTCTTTAGTACATGCAAATTAGGATTTAGAGGGAAATCACCTTAAAGGTAAGAGATATTGTTTACTGAAAAGTCCTGGCCGAGGACCGGGTAATGTACATAGAAACAATAGGCGCAAAGCGTGCATATTCACAGAGAAGCCCCACTTCATCCGTTTCAATGCAGCCCAAAACACAAACAATAAATCTGACACATTACTAGTGCAGCTCTCACACTCCTGCCGCGTTCAACTCGAGCGCTAGTAAGGTAAGGGGAAAAAAGCAGGAGGATAAACAATGGCCTTCCGCACTCAAAAGCTGCAGTAAACAGTGCGCTTCAGCTAGGGCATGTGACACTCCTAGTGCAGCTCAAACCCTGGAGAAGAGGCGCGCACTTGAGAGCCCCCAAACCCCCTTCCATGGCCTGACACGCTGTACGAACGAGGTCCTCCCCCACTGCCTGGCATGGCAGCTCTGGCCATGTAACGGTGCATAACCGTGTGGTCCGTTCTCTCATACAAGTCCTACAGGGCAGCACACACAGGAATGGCATGAGTCTGTGAGTTAAAACCGCAGAAGTGAATCACCGCAGCTCAACAATGTGTAGTGAAGCAGCATGTGCAGCTGCATGTCCTGTTTGGTCGTACAACCAAAATAATGTGAACTATCTTGGTAGTGGGTTGTTGCAGGCCGAGACTTTAGGTCAGCAGCAGATTTTATAACTGTGTGACAGGCAGATGATAGCTATGTGACCTTGCAAAGGATATTATATGCAGCCAATCATAACTGCTCCCTGCATTAATCAAGAAAAAAGAGTGCCTTTTAACCACTGGGTACCGTGAAGTATTATCAGAGTTAGGGCAGGTCACTCTGTCACAGAGGGAATGACGTGCTCGTAACACAATGACATTTATTTCTTACATACAGACACTGCTGCAAAAGAATTACATAACTTCACCTTCTCTAGCTTTCCTTGCCCTCTGGGCGATGTTTTAGATTAAAAACCCGTACTCTCCTGATCAAGTTGGGGAGCAGTGAGCGCTGCCCTTGATTGCGTGTATAAAAAGATCACCTTGAATTATCACGACTGCTCAGCCCCACACGCTGCCTCCTAGCATGCCAATCATGTTCATTCAGTGTCTTGAGCCAGCACCCAACACCCACTGCCCTCTACCCACTCCCCTCCCCTCTGTTACCTAAAAGTTACCTAAAAGTTGAAAAGGGAGTAATTGAGGAAAAACTCTGATGGCACAACCACTTCCCTAGAAGCGTACTGTACCTTACCGTACTCACCCCGGTGCCCAAATTTCAGAAATATTAAAGGTGACCCCGGGAAATCCCGGACCCTGTAACTAAATATTTTAGCCTTTCCTGCACCAACCCCGGTGGGCATTTAGCCCAGCCAGTGCCTGTACAAGTGTGTGTGTATGCGTGCACATGCGCATTTGTGCGTGTGCATTGTGTTGGTGCGCTTGTGCCTGCACATGTATGTGTGCATCAGTGAGGGACAATTTAGCTTCCCACAAGAATGCTGCTTCTGCTTCACGCTGAGCCCGCTCCTATTTTGCCTGCTGCAGCCTGGCTAGGTCGGCTTTCTGCTGCTCCTCCTTTTGCTGCTGCAACGCTGCTTTTTGGGGCGGAGCCCCCCAGGGCGTAGTCCCCCTTAGGTTCATTCCACTTGCTGAGTCACCACGCTGAAAGAATAAAGCTTTGAGCCACCCAGGCCACTTCACGCCATAAGAATGGCACAGCCAGAAAGCTGATTTTGCGCTGATTCCAGCCATGCTGTTGGGTGTGCGGTCAAACACACTCGCATGGGAGGTGTTGCAATGGGCAATGGGCGAAAGTGCGAGTGCGCAATGCGTTTCAACTAAATTACTAAATGATCATCATATGTCGAAGTTGTAATTCTGTGGGGCAACCCGTGCGGTTACTCAGGCTGCAGCTTCCGGCACACCACTTCCATGGGGACCAGAAATCCTCAGGGTAAGAGACGGCGCTGCACAGGTCACACAGCTTCAGACACGGCATGGTATGACAGGGACTGTGCAAACGCAAGAGAGGGGGAGTGCAGGGGGGGCGCAGCCCCCCCTGAATTGTCAACTCATTTCAATTATGCCGCTATTCATTGCAGGTTGCAAAGACCAGAATGGCTCAGAAATGGTTGCACAGGAGCAGTGGGGTGCAGAAGGAGCGCATCCCCCCCTTAATCGCTCTCACTACATCGGGTACAACCTGAATGCAGGTTGTAGTGCAGGCTCTGCCCCTTTATGTGTGTTGTGGTGCAGGCTCCGCCCCTTTTTCTGTGATCCGTAGGATCACACCCACTTGTTCCTCTGCTGTAGCTACCGAGTTGACGAAAAAGCTTTTAAACGTCCGCTGGAACACACCTTTGGGCGCAACCGGTGTTGCTGACGCCGGGGCTGGTGTTGGTGCTGGGGCTAGGGCGGGGCCTGGGAGGGGAGCGGGGGGGGCGGGGGGGCCTTCTCCGCTCGTCGCTGTTCAGCCACCCACCAAACTTTATTTTCGCCAAACCCGGAAACCCCAGAGCCTCTGAATAAATATATATTTTACGATACCGATATCACGCCGGAGGACAAAAAAGGTTATTTACCCGGGTTGAGTTCGGCAAGGTACGGTAATACATAAACGATCTAAGTGGGCTGAAGTGAAGCATGGAAAGGAGAGTGCGTGGGGCTGCAGGTTTTCTTGTGCGTTAAAAACCTCTTAATATTTTGCCTTCCTCAACACACACAAGAGCCTGACCTGCAGCCCCCCGCGCTCTCCTTTCCATGCTTCACTTCAGCCACCTTACACACCCCTTCAACGTCTGATGTTCGTGGTTTTGTCCCACACTGGAACCATCTTCCTTTTACACGCACCCAAAAGCCTCACCTGCAGCGCCCCATGCCCTGCCACCAGCCGCCGCACCAAGTCCTCCCCTTCATTGGCCGGCAGCAGCAGGGAGCTGTCGCAGCTGGCGCCCCCTCCGCCCCCTCCCATGCTGGCCTGCTCCCCCGGCCAGCAGCCCGGGCCTTGGCTGCTGGAAACTATACAGGGAGCATCCAGGTAGCTGCTGCCTCCTCCCAGACGGCCTGCCAGATGGCTACTGGAAGCCGTGAAGGGGTGGAGCTGACTGCTGCATGCTCCCTCCTGGCCTAAGTAGATGCTGGCGTGAGGAGGGGGCATTGGGGGTTGCTGCTGGTGCTGCTGGGTTTGGTGCTGTAAACCGGTTGGTTGTTGCTGATGATACTGGGTTGTGGGGTCTGATGTAAGGACCTGCTGGGGAGGCGTGGGGGGATGCGTGGGGGTGCCGTATTGGGTGTGGCCACTGACTGCTGTGGGTTGCGGAGGCGCATCTGTGCTCACGAGCGTGGGAGGGTGGAGCACGGCACTGCCACTTCCGCTTCCTGCGTGCGTGTGTGTGTGCGTGTGTGTGTATATGGGGTGTGTGTGTGCGTGTGTGTGCGTGTATGTGTGTGTACGTGTGTGTGCCTGCACAGTTGTGTGCATGTGTGATTGTATGTATGCGTGTGTGTGTGTGTGCATGTGCGAGTGTGCATGTGTGTGTGCGTGTATCTTACCTGCCCCTGACAAAGAATGAGGGCCCATCATGGGTCCAGGCGGTGGGAAGGGCAGGCCAGGGTGCGTCCCGTCCATTGCTGCCCAGTGCTGGCTGGGTTGCTGGACTGGGAGGTCCGGCAGCTGGTGCTGGTGCTGCTGTTGCCAGTGCTGCTGTTGCCAGTGCTGCTGCTGTTGCTGCTGCTGCTGCTGCTGTTCCTGCTGCTGCTGCAGCTGGTGTTGAGGATGGAAGGAGTGCTGTGGCTGGGGGGGTACAACGGAGGATTGAGGCATGCCTATGGATGAAGCAGGCGGCAGAGTACTTGTCGGTGAGGGATGGTACAAGGAAGCTCGGAGGGGGGGTTGGAGTTGAGGTAAGAGGACTGAGGAGGGGAGGGAGGCACCAAAGAGGCTGCAGTGGATGGCAGAGGCTTGGGGGTCCCATGGGCCTTCGTCCTGGAGCAGGTCGGCTGGGTCTGGTTGGACGGCGTGGCTGATCAGCGTGGCGGGCTGATGCAGTGGGAGGTCAGGCGGCGGATGCTGCTGGGGGTGGGGGTGGGGGTGGGGGTGAGTGTGAGTGTGGTGGTGGTAGGGATGTTGTTGCTGCTGCTGCTGCTGCTGCTGCTGCTGCTGCTGCTGCTGGTGGTGGTGGTGGTGGTGGTGGTGGTGGTATGGATATTGCTGCCCCTGTTGCTCCTGCTCCACGACGTGGTCTGACAATGCTTGCTGTTGTAGAGGGGGTGTGTGCAGGCTGGCGTAATGGTTGCTGATGGGAGCACCTGTTCTTTGAAAGACAGAGCCCGCCCCGCCACCGTCTCCTTCCCCACCCCCCCCTCCATCGCTCTGAGCCACTGGGACCGTGGCAGGGCCTTCCTCGCCTGGGTCTAGAAAGCACAGAGGGAACTCATCTTCGCCCTCCTCTCCCTGACCAAGCCAAGGACCTTCCAGCTGACATGCCAGATCACCTGCGGTGGCGTGCTCAGGACTAAGGCGTGAGCCTGGCGCCAGCACGCCAGCGGCAGGAATGCTGCTAGGGCAGGGGCGGGCGCTGGATGGTGAGCCACTGTCCCTGCCTCCGCTCTGCTGCTCCTGCTGTGGGTGTGGGTGGGCGTGCTGCTGCTGAGGCTGCCACGGCTGCTGTGACGCTGGCAGCACCGTGTGAAAGCAGGGCTGTTGTCGCGGGTGCTGCTGCTGACAGCTCAACTCGTGCTGCTGACGGATCACATTTTGCTGCTGCTGCTGCTGCTGCTGAAGCTCTGGCTGTCGATGGCTTGGGGAGGAGTGTGAGGAATGCCTGGGGGACAGGAGTACCTGGGAGGCCAAGGTTGGCTGCTGCTGCTGCTGATGTTGTTGTTGTTGCGGGTTCTGCTGGTTTTGGAGTTGAGATTGCGACGCGAGCATCTCAGATGCACCTCCGTACTGCTGCTGCTGCGACGGCGGCTGGAAATGTGCGTGTGGGGGGAAACTGAGGGGGCGGTGTGAGGCGTGGAAGGAGGGGAGGGAGTAGCGCGGGGAGGAGACGGAGGTGGTTGGATGGAGCATGGAGGGGGAGGAGGCTGGACGGCTCATGCCTAATTGCTGCTGCTGCTGTTGCTGCTGCTGCAGCAATTGCTGCTGCGCTGTCAGGGACACAAGCATGGCTTTGCCTGCAAGCGTGAGCGTGAGGATTGGGTGTGTTGTGTGTCTGTATTTATGTGTGTGTGAGTGTGCATGTGTGTATGTATGTGTGTGCATGTGTGTATGTATGTATGTGTGTGTATCTGCATATGAGTAAATGCAAGAATTTGTTCGTGCCAGTCTAATCTGACGTTTGGAACGGCCTCTTGATTGTACGATTTGCAAATAATTATTGTATGCAAGATATTTGAATCAAACAAGGGCGTGCGCTCAGGCAACCAAATAAAACTCTGGGATGGACTCATGGATACAGGTGTAGGAGAAGAGGGTGATGGTGCAAAGATGTTACAGACAAAAAACACAGCGTCACAGCGTCAAGAGTCAAGACTATTTACGCCTGCATGGACGTGCCATTGTATAGCTGGAATAGGTGTCATCTTTGTGAAGCCGAGCGAATGAAAACGCAGAATTGCTTAAAAAATACACGGCTGCGTCATTTTGTTTTCCTTGAGCAAAGAGCGCAGCAGAGTCACGCCATGCGGTGTGTGACCTCATGCAGTGCGTAACGTCATGCAGTGTAACGTCTTGCAGTGTGTGACATCATGCAGCGCGTAACATCATGCAGCCTCTCATCATGCAGTACGTAACGCCATGCAGGGTCACGTCATGCAGCTGGTGTAGGGGGCGTTGACCAGTATGTTCTGCTGAGAAACGGGTTGAGGCTTACTCAGCATGAGACAGGAGTGACAGGAACAGAAAGGAAGTCAGGGCTTGCCATCAAACTTTCATGAAGTTGAGGCAGCCGACAGCTTCTGTATGATGTCCTGATTACAAAGGAGCCAAAACCTGAATCAGCAGAGACCTTAGCACTGCACAAAAACAGACACTTTAATACACACACAAAACACACACACACCTTCAGGGCTCGGCTCCCAGGTGGGATAGGTGGCCACAAATGTGAGGAAGGACTTCTCCATCTTGCCCTGTCTGCTTTTATCAGACTTAGACACTTGGGCTGAGGGGGCACCGTACTTGTGGTTTCCGTGGTCCTGAGCGTGTGCATGTATGTGTGCTTGTTTTGTGTGTGTGTGTGTGTGTGTGTGTTTGTGAGTGTGTGTGTTGATGTGTCTGTTTTTGTGCAATGCTTAGGTCTCTGCTATTTCAGGTGTGGCTTCTTTGTAATCAGGACATCATACAGAAGCTGGTGTATGAGTGTTTGTGTGTTCTTGTGTCTGTGAAGGCACGGTAGCAGGAAAGAAAACCAGGGCTGGAGTACGCTCTGGTATTGGTAGGTTCAACTCCAGGACATAAGTAGGGTTGGCCAGAGCCATACATATACGGTGTATATACGGTATTTTTGGCAGGAAAATGACCAAATATACGGCCATATACGGTGTATATATACGGTTCTGGCCAACCCTAGACATGAGGTATAGAGAAGAGAAGAAAGGAAAAAGAATGCAGGTATAGTGTAATCACTACTGGCATGGATTAGAACTCCATAATTACAGGTAAAATATCAAAAGGGAGCACCAAAAAAGAGCTGTCAAGGATTGCAAAAAAAACAAAGTGGACACACACAACGGGGGCTTGGCTGTTGCAGTACGTGACTGGAAGAATTGCGATGGTGAGCATTGAATTGCACATTGAATGCAAATTCATGCTCATCCAGATTGTTAACCACTGATACAAGGCTTTCATAACTGGGACGATGAACATGATTTGCAAATGCAAGTGCATGCTAATCCAGATGCTCTACGACTGATTCAATATTCCCAGGGACACAAGTCTATTTACAGGCAGGCACAGTTTTGAAGTGCATGGTACGCTCAGTGCTATTGAGGTCATGCACACCTCCATTCCAACTCAAGACAAGGAGGGGGATGGAAAGTACTATGCTCCTCGTGTCAGCTTGAAGATCCAGGACTTTGACGTGTTGGGACGCGTCGGTAAGCTTTGTACAATCTGACATGCACACACACACACACACACACACACACACACACACACATGCGCACAGACATGCAAGTGCATGCTCCTGAATATGTCAAGGAGGGCGACAGAGGAAAATCGCGGATTTATGTTTCAATCGCAGGTGATGGCAGCTTTTCCACGGTGGTGCTGGCCCAGCTGCGTGCAAATCCTGCAGAGAAGTTTGCCGTGAAGATTGTGAACAAGCACCTCGTGCTACGCAACAAGATGTTTGAGTACGTGCGCAACGAGCGCAACATTATGGATGCTTTGGACCATGAGGCCATCGTGAAACTGCGGTTCACGTTTCAAGACCAAAGCTCTTTGTGTGAGTGCTACTTGTTCATGAGCAGCTGCAACTGATGCGTGCCTGTCTTATTAAAGATGGTGGTTGTTCGGTCAAAGACCCTTGAACTCGTGCTCCTTCTTGTTAATGCTTGCATCATTATGCTTGTATCCCCTCGTAGATGCTTGCAAGGTGTCATTTTTGATAAAATGTGCGCTCTTGTGCAAAGGCAAAACACACATGCATGCATGAGCACGAGCACATACTCACACATGCACGCACAAACACACACAGACACATACACTCACACTCACACACACGTGCGCGCATACATATGCACAGATTTTGGGTGCGAGTTCTGCCCAGGGGGGGACTTGTGCGAACAATTGCAAAAACGCGTCGCTTTATGTCTTGAGGACACCAGGTTTTATGTCGCTGAAGTCGTCCAGGTGAGCTTCCCATACTTTGGTGTCAGCCTATTTGATCTTGACATAGACTCGTACTCCCTTTTTTGCCAAACTTGTTGTTGTAGTGACAGGGTTTTACGTTTTTCCTGTGTGCTCTAGTGGCTTTTCTCTCCTCGACTAAGGGTGTAAATGACTGCCTGCGTAGCTATACTTTCTATAGGCCTTTTGTACCAACCTTGAAGGAAAATCTCTGTGGTTTACCCACCACGATTCGTTTCAGGCTGTTTTCTCTCTCTCCCTCTCTCTCTCTCTCTCCCTCTCTCTCTCTCTCTCTCTCTCTCTCTCTCTCTCTCTCTCTCTATCTCTCTCTCTCTCTATCTATCTCTCTCTCTCTCTCTCTCTCTCTCTCTTTATTTCACACACACACACTATAATAGGCGTATGAGTCTACACACAGACACACGCATACACACTTTCATGCACACACACACAACACATCCATGCACAGGTGCAGCCACTGTACGAGGAGCTCTCCCCTTGCATTGGCGACATGCTCAGGCGTCGTCGCAGTGGTGTGCTTGCTGCTCTGCTAGCAGCATGCGGGCGTGCTAATTGCTGTCAAAAAGAGGCGTGCGCTGCCCTGGCAGCCGCCATCTCAATCGCACCGCAGGTGGCAGGGAAGACAGGTGTGTGTGTGTGTGTGTGTGTGTGTGTGTCCATGTATGTATGTTTAGGATGTGTGCACACACATTGCTGCAAAATCATATGCTGCCCATATGCTGCCTTAGCCGCCGTCTCAATGGCACCGCAGGTGGCAGAGGAGACAGATGTGTGTGTTAGTTTTTGCACAGATGTGTTTGTGTTTATGCGCGTGTGTGTGCAAGATGCTGCAAAAATACTGTGTTCCTGGGATGTATTGGCTGCTATCATCATACACACACACCAGGTGATTTAAGAAAGGCAGTGCATATGTGTGTTGTGTGTGCATGTATGCATCTGTGTGGCTAGTATATAGGTTTTAGGTACATGTCATTCCAGACCACATCGTCTCCCCTCCTGCCCCTCTGCCACATACAATGTATTTCCACGTCGTACAACTCCAAAGTTCTTGGGACACACATACATACACGCACACACGCACGCACGCATAGACACGTATACAAATGCACACACACATCACACACACACACGTCACACATCACACATCACACATCACACATCACACACTCACACACACACACACGTCAGGCCACGAGGTGCTGGTGCCCTCCCTGCTGTGTTTGGATGGGCCCCCACTGCTGGGTCACAACCAAGCACTACAAAACGCGGGGGGGGGTGCAGAAGGCCGGCTGTCAGCTCTTGGATCTGCCATACTCATCACAGTGCTGCGATTCTCACAGGTTTGTGTGTCAGTTGTGTGTGTGCATAGGTTTATGTGCATGTGCATGTGTATGTGTATATGTGTAAGTTTTTGTGTGCGGTGTTTATGTGTGTGAGTGAATGAGTGAGTGAGTGAGTGAGTGAATGAGTGAGTGAGTGAGTGAGTGAGTGTGTGTGCAAGTTTTGGAGCACAAGCAAATGAGTGTGCGGTATTCATGCAGCATAGGAGGGCTGTCTTGCATGTCCAGCCTTGCCTCTTATGCCTGCTAATGGTAACGTGCACGCACATACACTCACACGCACATACACACACACGCACATGCACACACACACAAACACACACATACACACACGTATGAGTCATGGTGATCACTGTGTGTTTACCTTTGTGCCAACAGATGCGCACACACATACAAACACACTCATATGTGCATATCACTGCTGGCATATGTATGTGTGTCCTTCACACACACACACACACACACTCACTCACTTACACATACACATACACACTCACACACACGCACACTCACTCACACACACACATGCACAGAACGCGTGCCGCGATTTCACAGACAGCGTTGCAGCGTTAGGAGTGTGGGACTTGGCGCGCTGTGCACGTGACCCTTCAGGCTCACGTGTGCTTGAGGCTTTCCTGGATGGGTCTGCGCCGGCAAAGGTGGGCGCAAGAGAGGTTGGGAGGTGAAGGTTAGTGAAGTTGATACAGAGGTGAGCGCAAGAGATTGGGAGGTTAAGGTCAATGAAGTCATTAAAAGGTGAGCGAGCAAGGTTGAGGTGAAGGTTGATGAAGTCAATACAGAGGTGGGCGAGAGTCTGGGAGGTGAAGGTCAATGAAGTCATTACAGAGGTGAGCGAGCAAGGTTGAGGTGAATGAAGTTAATACAGAGGTGGGCGAGAGGTGAAGGTTACGGGAGTTGTATTTGGAGGCGAACGAGAGAGGAAGTTTGCCGGTGAAGGTTAGTGGAGTCAACACAGAGGTGAGCGAAAGAGGTTGGGATTGATATTTATAGAGATGGCAGTCAATTGCGTGAGCAAATTTACCAAAGTTTTCACAGGAGGGAGGGGTTTACCGCAGTTCTCACAGGAGGGAGGGGTTTACCACAGTTCTCACAGGAGAGAGGGGTTTACCACAGTTCTCACAGGAGGGAGGGGTTTACCACAGTTCTCACAGGAGGGAGGGGTTTACCACAGTTCTCACAGGAGGGAGGGGTTTACCACAGTTCTCACAGGAGGGAGGGGAAAGTGAGCAGACTAGTCTCAAAAATGAGCCATGGTGGATTCACCTATCAGTGTGTGTGTGCATGCTCTGTGTGAGGGGTTGGCCAATACCATATATACGGGGTATATACAGAATTGTTGGCAGGGAAATCACCAATTATACGGTCATATATGGTTCTAGCCAACCCTAATGTACATGACCGTACAATCATCAGGTTCCTCTTGCTCAATAAGCCTCAATTCTGACACAATTTGTGGTGCTGTTGTTATCTGGTCCCTAAGTGACTTGTTCCCTCTTTAACTTTTCATGGGAGCAGTCTACATCTGCGCTGCCTACTCAGCATATTTCTCTCCAAGTGCTGACCCCCTACGCAAAAGCTATATGCACGCATCGCTAGGAGCGGTATGCATCTGCGCTGCCTATTCAGCATATTTCTCTAAAATGCTGACCCCCCCTAAAACGCAAAAGCATATTAATCTCCAAGTGCTGACCAACCCTACACATAAGCTGCATGCACTGCATGCACATATCACTAAAAGCAGCAAGTACACGCATCGTCGACAATACATTATACTTAGGGTTGGCCAGAGCCGTATATACACACCGTATATGACCGTATGTATGGTGATGTCCCTGCCAGAAATACCGTATGTACACCGTATATACCTATAAATGTATGGGTCTGGCCAACCCTAATTATACTGCGTGCATACATCCAGGCAGACTAGGCTGCTGGCATGCATGCTACCCTCAAAACAAAAAACAAAACAAAAAAAAACACCCCTCTGTTTGCAGACACCTCAAAAGTGGATGTGTGATTGAGTTTGTCCGTGCGAATGAAGCAAAAGCTGCCAGCGAATGTGGTGGGAGTAGGAAGGCACAAGTTCAATGCAGCAGGCTTTACGGGCTTCTTGCACCTGTTTGTGTTTGTGTGTCCATTTGTATATGAAGCAAATGCTGCACACACACGCACGCACACAAACACACACACACACACGTACACACACACACACACAAACACACACAAACACACACACACACACAAACACACGAGAGGCGCTCATAACTCAACACGGCAGCTTTGAAGCCATCCTGCATCTGTTTGTGTGTTTGTCATGTGTGCAGATGGAGCAATAGCGGCTATAGCAAACATGGTGGGATGTGTGCACAAAAACTAAAGTAGCAGGCTTCAAAACTAATGTGTACATGCTTGTGTGTTTTCCTGTGTGCAGATGAAGCAGAAGTTGCTAGCAAACATGGTGGGGGGTGCGTACGGGGCTATGGCTCTCACTGGGTCTGGGTCCTTTCTGCTGGAGCGCTGCTTCAACATGGCGGTGGGTGCCTGAGCTGACTTGATGCCTGATTCATTACGTTTGTGTTTCCTTTCAGCGCCATTCTCTGCGCTGTGTTTCAATTAGGAAAATAGTCAGAAAGCGTTGGATGGTGGAATCCGCTGCAGCATGGAATGAGAAAAAAGAGCCACTCACGGTTTGATCATTTTTTAACAACACTGGACACCTGAACATTTTTTAACAACAATGTTTCTTAACAACACTGGACACATGAGTGTTAAGGTATTTAGCCCTCAAAGGTTTGGGTCATCGTTAACTTGAATCGATGCTTCTGATGCCGTGCGTGCCTGGAATACACTTTGGCCGGCATGCACTTAGACCGTGCCTGGCATACACTTTGGCCGGCATGCACTTAGACCGTGCCTGGCATGCACTTTGGCCGGCATGCACTTAGACCGTACCTGGCATACACTTTGGCCGGCATGCACTTAGACCGTGCCTGGCATGCACTTGTCTGATCAAGCAGCATGGATTGTGAACAGTATTTTCTTGGTAAGCCTCGTAGCGACAAATTGAGCTGGGAATACAGGTCAGGCAATCGTGCGAGCTTAAAGGAAAGCTACACAAGGTCCAAGCAACATTCCACCTCTCCTACACCCACACTACAAACCCAGAAGGGACCCACAAAGGGCACCATCAAAATGGCTGAGGTTCTATCAAGTGAACGAGATGCAGAGCTCAAGCGCATACATGCGTGCATAATTAAGGCCCCCATCTCCTACCCCCTACACCCACACTACATACCACGCTACACCCACGCTACACCCACGCCACACCCACGCTACACCCACGCTAAATACCACGCTACACCCACGCTACACCCACGCTACACCCACCCTACATACCACGCTACACCCACCCTACACCAACGCTACACCCACGCTACATACCACGCTACACCCATGCTACACCCATGCTACACCCACGCTACACCCACGCTACATACCACGCTACATACCACGCTAAACCCACGCTACACCCACGCTACACCCACGCTACACCCACGCTACACCCACGTAACATACCACGCTCCATACCACGCTACATACCACGTCACGCTACACCCACACTACGTACCACGCTACACCCACGCTACACCCACGCTACACCCACGCTAAATACCACGCTACACCCACGCTACATACCACGTCACGCTACACCCATGCTACAAACCATGTTCTGGTGCAGTCTACATACCATGTGCAGGCACCCATGCTACATACCATGTGCAGGCACCCATGCTACATACCATGTGCAGGGACCCACAAAGGACCCCATCAAGATGGCTTAGGTTTTAATAAGGGAACAGGAGTTCAAAGTGCACACATGCGCGCATAATGAAGGCGCTCGTTCAACCCCCTGCATTCACATTATAGAAGCAGGAGGGACCCACAAAGGAGTCCATCGAAATGGCTGAGTTTATGAAAAGTGAACAGGAGTTCATTATTTCTCATGCGTGCATGTATGTGCTTTGAAGGTACCCATTTCTTCTCCCTGCACCCACATTTCAAACACAGGAGGGACCTACAAAGGAATCCATCGAAATGGCTGAGCTTCCATCAAGTGCAGAGATTAAGTGTCAGGGGTTCAAGCGCATACATGCACGCATATTCTAGGCATCCAACTCACCCCCTGCAACCACATTACAAACACAGGAGGGACCCACAAAGGAGTCCATCGTGGCGGAGCTGTTGACGCGCGAACGTGACGTTGATTCAAAGTACTGGGGGCCGAAGCTGATGCAGCGTTTGGGGGTGGAGGCATTTAAGAGGGACCCCTTGCAGTGGAGGTGCGTGTGTGTCGGTAAGGGGGTGGGGTTGTGGGTGTGGGCATGGGTGTGGGCGTGGGCGTGGGCGTGGGCGTGGGCGTGGGCGTGGGCGTGGGTGTGGGTGTGGACGTGGACGTGGACGTGCTGTTGGTGTGGGTGTGGGTGTGGGTGTAAGTGTAGATGTGGATGTGAGCAAGCATATGTGTGCACACGTACTGGCGGCTGCAGATCCATAGGAGGGCTCCCTGCAATGGTGGCTGGCTTGCAGTGCAAGTATTTTTCATTCAAGTTTAAAGGGAAAACGGTTTTAAAGAAGAAGAAAAAAAGGGTTTGAAAATTCAGCAGCAGCTTCCACTTCAAATTAGGAAAAGGGGCCACGCAACAACTAACTTTAATAAAAAAGGACAATCAATAAGGCAAACCCACCCCCGAGAAATACAGAACCGGCGACAGATTGAGTATAAATCATTCTGAACTGTTACGTGAAAAGCTGCGCGGCAAGTTGCAGCACGCGCAGCATTTCATTGGCTATCTCTTCACCCTATGTGCTCATATGTGCGCTGTCACAATAGTTACGTACAAGAGCTGCGCGTCAAGTTACAGCGCGCGCGGCGTTTTACTGGCTACCTCTTCACCCTATGTGTGCTGTGTGCTCACGTATGCGCCCCACACATCTTTCTGATCCAATTTTGATCCATGAGTGATGTACTGCCACCTGAGTTTTACATTTCCTGTCATCTTAAACGCTCTCACGTGCATATAGGCGCCACCTTGAGTCTACAGCGAAAACCAAGGTCGACTTTGAGAAGCTGTTTGGGTCGGACTTTGGAGGGAGCGGTGAGGGAGGCAAACCAGACAAGAAAAAGGAGAAGAAGAAACTGGGGGGACACAAGGGGGGTGAGGAGGGGGAAGTCAAGGAGATGCCAGGACAAGGAAAAGAGCAGCAGCAGCAGCAGGAAGAGGAGCAGGAAGAGCAGCAAGTGCAGGGAGGGGGCGCTGGTGCTGAGGAGCAATTGCAGGGAGTGGGCGTCAGTGAGAGTCAGGGGGGCGATGCGGTAGCCAATGGCCAAAGTGCTGGTGCTCAGGAGTGCTTGGAGCACGGGGATGGCGGCGTTGGAGAGGGCAAGAAGAAGAGAAAGAAGGACAAGAAGCGGGGTCAGCCGGAGCAGGATGGCAGTAAGGACGAAGAGGCAGGCCAGAACAAGAAAAAGAAGGCCAAGAAGAACAAGTTGGAAGCGGCTGCGTCTTAGGTTTTGTATGTTGCATCGGCACACAGGATGATGACTTCAGTCGTGGTGGAGGCTACTACTTTTTGTTTACTCCCAGAGGTAGTGATGTAGAGGTGGCACGTTTTAGCAGCTGAGAGAGATGGTTATTTCCTTCCTATACCCTACGATATTCAATTCGACTTTGAAAATACGTGAAAGCCCTTGGGTCGGTGGCTGCTTGCATCTTAATCCATTCTCGTTTTTCCTTTTAAGTGCTTGCTTTGATCTCACTACCGCTACCAGCAGGAAGTCTCGACTCTACCTCTCAGGTACGACAGGAACGGCACTCTTAGGTACGACAGGAACGACACTCAGGTACGACACTCTCAGGAACGGCACTCTCAGGTACGACAGGAACGGCACACCAGTTGCGGCTTGTGGAAAAAAGAAACGGAATTCAAAGACAAGGACGGTGTTAAACCTTTCCTTAGTAGTGGCAGAGGCACCACTTACATGCAGCAAGGAGGTCATGACATCAGCACCACCCTTCTTTGCAGAGAAGAATGGTGCTGATGTCCTGATTACCGGCTGCGTATGGCATCGCTGCCACAAGAAAAAATCGTCCTGCACTGTCTACTATGGGGTTTATGATCTCACTCCAAGTTACTAGCTTTTAGCATAGTAGGGGAACCCCTTTTTATAGCAGACGTGGCGTGAGTTCCAGGTTTTGTGCACTTTTTTTAGCGCGTCTACTTATGTTTACACTATCTGCGTTCTTTTTTTTCTTTTTAATTTGAATGGTAATAATTGCGTTGATAAATGCAACGCCTTAAACAGTGGTTGCTGCTGGTAATCAAGTCATAACCCACTTACTGAGAATCAGGGGTTGTGTGCGGAAGCATCTCAAACCACACCTCGCATGTACTTGTTGCGTGATGCGTATCTTTTTTTGGATGATGAAGGGTATACTTGATAGGGTAAAGCAAAATTTTGGATCTAGATCTGAGACTTTCTTTGATTAATATGGGGAGTTTTTCTTGCTGCCTGCGTAAATTTTTCTTCGGCTATCAGGTTGGTGCTTTCGCCCTGCACCTTGGCAGTACTTAATTTCTTTCTTTTAGTTTAAATTACCAAGGCCTCCAGCTTGGCATGATCAACTTCAGGATCCCAAGCCACTACTTGGGTTATGTTGAGTGTACGTCCTGGATTGTGCGCCTTGTTTTTCGCTGGCTTCTCCAAGGCTGTACTCCTACTACCCGTGGTGAGTAGCCTGGTGGGGGGAATCGCATTGGGATTATTATGTCACGCCCAATCAGTGGCAGCAACGAATTATGTGACAAGCAGTTGTGTTTGTGTGTGTGTGTGTGATATCTGGTGCCCTCAACCCAAAGCTGAATGCTATGTGAACTCAGGAGGCGTGGGAATGACTAACACCAAAAATAGAGCAGAGCTCACGCGGATTGCAGCAGCACTTACCAATGAGTATACAAAGATTGCAACAGACAGTGCATGCTTCCTCAGCCAGATCAGCCTCCCTGGCCTAAAAACAATAACACACCCTGCCTTTAAGCATGCTCAACAGGCTTGGTGAACACACCAAGGGTGGTAGGGACAATCCTCCTCCTTGGTGCAAGAGTTCCACGATGTGAGGAAGATTTTACATGCTGACATGCGACTGAGCTCCAGGTCTGATGACTGCTGGTCTTCCCATATTTTCTCAGCCATGACTGGTTTGATACAAGCAAGAGTATGTTCAAAGAAAAGCTGTAGAACTGTGAACTCATTGATCTCAGTCGTTTTGTTGTGGAAAAAAAGAAGACAAAATAACTAGGCAGACAGTGAAAGCCACTCCCCACAGTAATAAAGGAAAAGGAGCCACTTTGGTACCGAGTACCGTAAAGCTCCTCCACCGCGAAAAGGGAAGGAAAAATCAATGGGGGTTAGGAGGGATGCAGGCTTGGCCTGAAAATGATAACTGATGAGAGGTAATAACAGTACTGGAAAGGATACATTTTGGTATGGACAAGTTTAGCAGCAAAGTTCACAGAGTTCACATGGAGCTTGGAGGCAAGCTTCTTAACTCTTTGGGAATCAAGACCCAGTTCCTTGAAAGGCTTCAGAGTGTGATTGTTGTAGATGGTACCACCCACACCCAAAAGGATGATGTGGAGAGTAACGGAGGCTCCTTGGAAAATGTTGCAGAGGTCTTTGTGCTATTCCTTTGCAACGTTTAGCTGGTTCTGAGATCTAGTGTCCTCACAATACTTAATCTCGACGAGGTGGATGTCATGCCGAGTTTTGCTGAGGTCTTTAGGTCTTTTGTTGTGAACCTCAGATAGAGACACTTGGAAATTTTGACACTCTATTCTGATGGCTGCCCAAAAGCACAACAGAAAAATTCTCACTTATAATAGATGGTGTGCACTGCCCCCAAAGGAAAGAAAAGACTCCGCTGGTAGTGATAACACAGCCGGGTAGCTGCCCTGAAAGCCTAGTGGCCCGTGGTCAGGCCAGACTCTTCGGGGTCGCGGGTTCGAATCCACCTGGTAGCGTGAGTACTTTGCTGTCCGGCAGCAATGTTTCCGTTTCCTTAATCCATGCTTGTGGTGCTATCACCCCTGCGTAGTTTTTCGTTTCTTTTCTTTATTACACAGCCAGCATGATGATTAAGGACTGCCCCCAAAAAAGGCTCTGGTTACTCGTTCTCCCTACAGCCTTCCCAAGTATATGTCCTTAGACCTCCCATGATGATGATGTCCAGGATGAACAGCATGCTATTTTCCACTGCACACCACCCCACACAGTGTCTAGACTCTAGATCTCTTCTTGTGTCAATTTTAAACATTGCTGCTACCACTCCTCTTATTGTGACCACTGGCAGGGGCAAAGGTGATTTCGGGCAACCTACCTTTTTTGGTTACAATGCTGCTGCAACCTCTTTCTCGAGAACTGAACACTTGGC
>Ga0307968_1000248_pt1 | contig 35717 bp, 45 predicted proteins | sample OrgLakmetagen650_FD_201834 | JGI IMG/M metagenome (GOLD analysis project Ga0307968, IMG submission 201834) | Saline water microbial communities from Organic Lake, Antarctica - #650 | ecosystem: Environmental > Aquatic > Non-marine Saline and Alkaline > Saline | place: Antarctica: Organic Lake...
TCTAGCTTCTTTTTCTGGTGTCTTGTTCAGTCTGGCCTCTTTCTCTTCTTGAAGCTGGCTTTTTTATGCTATAGCTCAACTGCCCTCGCTGGCGGATATAGCTGTGTAACCCTTACCCTTACCCTAGCATTCGCACGTTTTGACTGATGGCTTAACAAATAAACCTTGTAAATCTGTATGCGAGTCAGATTTGGGCCACTCCTTACTTACAACAAGACAAAGAGATGGACAACCCTGTTCAGAAGTGGCTGCTGACAGTGGTAAAAAGAATCCTTGGGGTTAGGGGCACTACACCTTCTTGGTGCATTATGCGACTGAGCTTCAAGTCTGATGACTACTAGTCTTCCCATACCGTTTCAGCCATGACTGGTCTGATACAAGTCTTTCCTTTCTTCCACTACGCCCTCCGGAGGCACATAAAGCGATGTAACCTTATCTTTACACTAGGCAATTTTTTCAAGCCTATTTTTTCATCACAAGGAGTCAGGTAACTAATCACTCTAGACACTATATACACGTAAGTCAAGCATCACTCTACACACTATATAGACGTAAGTCAAGCGCCAGGAAAGTGAGGGCCTCGTCAGGGGTGTTAGGATGCTAGGGCCTGCAAAAGTATCAAGACAACAAAGGGCAAGGACGTTGACTCAGGCAGGCATGTGTTTTATATTTATAGATGAAGAAAGCGACGTCAACCTCAGACTGATACCCACAGGAATTGAGGCAGCATGAATGCCAATTGCGCTAACAGTTCACTCACTGGTGGGCACTGTCATCATATGGAGTACACACACCACACCAAACACCGTCTCTCTCACATAGACACACGCATACACGCACGCGCACGCGCACGCGCACGCGCACGCGCACGCGCACGCGCACGCGCACGCGCACACACACCAGGGAACTTCAGGGGATTTGAAAAACCTTCGGTTTCCCCTCACCCCCAAATTATTTTTGTGCGGGACGCCCTCAGCTGGTATCCCCCAAAGTGAAGAAATGTGCGGGTAAGGGTAAATTTTGAGCATTTAGGAAGTAGTCGCAGCAGCGTCATTTGGGCACGCACGAGAAGCACAGATGATCATGCGCGTATGCACATGCACCACAGGTAATGTTATACACACATGCCATATTGAAACACCAATTATGTTTCCATGAGCAAATACGCACATCGCATGTACAATACATGTAAGTCCACGCCAGTACATGCAGCATAACTCAAACAACTTCAAGCATACGATCGTACACATACAAGCATACAATCATAAACACAAACATGAGTTTGTGCAGCCGTACGCACAGTGCACATTGCACCATGCAAGCACTCGCACGTACATATGCCATGCACACGCATGCAGGCAATGGAGGGCACCATCCATGTTATCATGCGCAAGCATGCACATGCTCATTGAGTGCCCAGTGATGCCGTAGTACCAAACATACAGAAGCCCCACACACCACACATACAGAAGTCCCACACACGCAAGGCGCATGCAGCCACACTCTCTAGGTGCCCAGCAATAAGCACCAAAGAGCAGGGACCTGCCCTTTCTGCTACTCTACTCCCTGTACTCCTTGCTGCTCTTGAAATTCTCCCCTGGGACGAGGCCTCCGCTGCGTCTCCTCCCCCACCCCGAACACTGGAGTCCCGGGCCTCTCTCCATCGATATCAAAATTTCCTCCGGGAAGCCCAGAAATACAATTTTAATTTAATGCGGGCGTCCCGGAGCCAGATTCCTTCAGAACCTGGCTTTTCTCCGGTTAGCTCGGAATCGACCCTTCAAATTTGCTAAATAAGTGCTGCGCCCGCATGGGATGAAGTTCCCTGACACACACACAAGAGGACGCACGCTTGCTTGCACGCACATACGCATGCACACGTAGTAACTGCTCTGAACTCACCCCCAATTCTGGTTGGGAGCCACTACATCCTCCGGCCCTTCCGCCGCCATTCTCCGGAGCGCGGCACTGGACGATGGGCCGGTGTCATCCACCAGTTTGCTAAAAATTGACCAGGGAACGTTCAAAAGGGCATCCGGTGATCCACACTCCTGTGTATGTGCGTTTGATGTGTGCGTGTGCTTACGTGTGTGCATGTGCATGCGCGTGTGTGTGCCTGTCTGCAAGTTTATATGCAAAACATCTTGGATCAGCAAAGGTTTGACACATTCGCTTAGACAGCGTCAACGTCAACCACTTGCTGTCACAACATCATGTACATTAATGCACCAGCTCGCAAACTCCTACCCACCCACCATTAGTAATCACTCACCTTCAGCACTCCGCCGGCCATTGCCAGCACCTTGTCTGAGTATATAATCGTATCAAGCCTATGGGCAATTGTGATAGTTGTTCGATCCAAAAACACTCGACGGATGGTGCGCTGCACCAAGGCGTCAGTCTGCAAATCCATGGCCGCAGTCGCCTCGTCCAACAGCAGCACCTTAGTGCGCTTCAGGACGCAGCGTGCCATGCACACCTGTGCACACAATTTGTTTGCACACACAAGTTGTTGGAGCGCTTCAGCAAGCAACGCACACCTGCACAAACAATTGTCGGTATGCTCCAGTACGTACACAGCGCGCCACGCACAACTGGTACGTTGCACGACAAGCAAATAATGAGTATGAATTAGACATGGTATCGATGCAGCAACTAGGGCACGCCTGAGCATGCAGTGCGCCTTGGCGCATACCTGCGTCATCTGCACAGGAAACGTGCTGTGCCGGCCTTGCACAGCACACGTGACAGTGCTTTTGGGAATGTTTTTTGTAAGCTGTAAGAGGGCGGTGGACATTCCAAGGTTTCATGTCGTATAAGGAGCTCTGGAAGGAAACGACACTTTGAAATGTCCACTGCCCTCTTACAGCGCAGTGTCGCAAGCATGTTCAGCAGCTAGGCACCAAAGCCTTACGATCTTGACATGGTCAGAGGATATCAAGCCATGTATGCAACAAAGAGCAACGTCCAAAATAGAGCCCTGACATTTTTTAAAAGACGAGTATTGGGTTTGATTTCCTTTACTTAAGGTTGTCGGATCCTAACAGTGTGTATACGGTATTTTTGGCAGAGAAACCACCAAACATACGGTCGTACACAGTGTATATATATTCAGTTCTGGCCAACCTCACCTTGACTAGATAGCTGTCCAGCAAACTTTCATAACCAGGATAAATGCGCACACCAAGGATTGAGCATGAAACCATTGTTACACAAATGCGAACGAGGGTTGCTGACAAAACAATCCCAGGGTGCAAGATCATTGTGTCACAACCTCTGCTCAAGCAAAATTTTGTCCCACAGTATCAGTTTATTGTGCCACATCCTCTGCGCAGTTAGTGAGCTGTCCCACAGTACCAGTCCATTGTATTCACACCTTTGCGCGAACAAAACTGTTCCACAGCACAAGTTCATTGTATTCACGCCTATATGAAACAAAACAGTCCCACAGTAGGAGTGCATGCTGTTCATCCTCTGCACGAAGAACAAGCTGTACCTACGAGGTGCAAAAGGCTGCCTGATACTTTTTAATACTGCATGCATAGAGACATGCAATTGCAGACGCCAATACGACGAAGGGACACTTTGATGGCGAAGCTAGCTGATGAGAGGCGTAAGCTGTTTGGTCCGAATGTCAACAAACACAACTTTCCTTGACTAGTTTTGCTCATACCCCACTGAACACCCAGCTTCGCCTCTCTTACTTGTGTGCTCCTATATCCCGCAGCACAGCACACCGAGACAAACAATCCCACTCACCAGCTGCCTCTGCCATCACTGAACATCCAGCACCATCTACCCTACTCACGCGCTCCCAAATCTTGCCACAGCTCGACAATACAAACAACTCCACTCACCAGCTGCTTTTGGCCGACTGAAAAGTTGGCGCCGCCCTCCACCACAGGCGCGTCTAGGCCTCCTGCTAACTCCGCCACAGCTTGGCGCAGGTGCACCAGGTCCAGCGCCCGCCATAATTCAGAGTCAGGGGTCTGCATGCACATGGGTTGTGTGCAAGGGGGGGGTTTATGTGGTGCCTCATGGTTACTTTGTGAGTGGTGTGAGGGCGTCTGGACAAGTGCAATCCAATAAGTCACTGCCACGACAAGTAAGACATTTAATATTCAGGCGCGCACAAGCTAACCATTAAATACAATGCATAGGGATTGAAGTGGCTTGGTGACCTGCTCAGAAAAAGAAAGGGCAGAAAGCAGTGAACAGGAAATGTTTAGTACGTCAACCTGGTACTTACAGCTACCTTTGCGTAATGTCATTATTCTTGTCTCAATTCAACCCCGCTCTGCCTACCACAATCCCATTACTTACAAATTCTGGAACACCACAAACTGTGCGATCCCAGCAATTAGTGACCGCAACAACTGCACACTCGTCAGTCCAATTGAGTGTGTGTGTGTGTGTGTGTGTGTGTGTGTGTGTGTGTGACCATGGACTACTTACGGTATGGAACGGGTCCAAGTTTGAGCGCACAGTCCCTTTAAACATAACGGGTTCTTGGGGAATGATTGCCAGTCTTGCTCGCATCTGCGTGCATATGTGTATACATGCATGTGTGCTTTGTATGTACACGTGTGTGTGCCTGAGTGTGTGAGTACGCATGTGTGTGTGAGTGCGTGTGTGAGTGCATGTGTGTGTATGTATGTGTATGTGTATGTGTGTGTGTGCGCGTGTATGTGTTTGTTCAAAGCATTGTGCTGGTACCACCAAATGGGATGAAGAGGCACAATATTTCTAGCAGGGCAGCAGGGAATAGACAGAAGATAGCTACATGTCTGCAAGCATGATGCATCCTTGTGGTTTTGTGTCATGCAGATGTACAAGGCAGTGGCAGTTGCACTCTCAGTCAGCTCTATGCTTGCACATTCCTAGGCAAGTTGGTAACACTGCGTAGTTAAAAATGGTTAAAAGGCATGCCACATAAATAGCCAAGGAAGGGTTGAGCTACAGCACACAGGCACCCACACTGAGGCACACCCACATACCCACCCACACAAACATACGCACCTCATGCAATGGGATGGCTGCTATGTTAAGGCCGTCTACGATGATCCTGTGAATGAAGCAAATGCACAAACACAAGTGCTTTGAAGATAGCGAATTTCTACAGGCTCATTGCGATGCGATATCCCACATTTAGCACAGTCAAACCAACTTATACCATGGCTGTGTCAACTTTGTTGCAGATGCTGGCCATATCGAGTTGCTCACACATTGAAAACCAACGCCTTCACATTAGTTTCGTCGCAAAGTGTGCACCAAACGCACCTTATTAAACGAGCTTGGGTCCGAACATTTATAAGAAAAAGAAAACTAAATAGCAGTGATTCCGTGCAAAAACATTAGTAGAAAATATTCAGCAAACAAACTACTCCAATCCATGCCGAGCAACTAAGCTATGCTCCTCCATGAGCACAAGCGGAACGAAACAAAATTGTCAAACACCACAAGCAGTAAAGAAGACAAAGGTCCAGTCGCCAACTTAGGCCTTGGTGAGCCCTCGCTCACCTTCCATACGTGAGTTCAAACATCCGAAACAGCGCCATGAGCAGTGTGGTTTTACCTGCAGGTGGCACGGGGGCAAGCAGGCGAGGCAACAAAATAGGGGTCAGACAATTATCGTATCATTAGGTGGGGCGGAAAAATTACCAGGGCCACGAGGGATAACCAACATCAATCAAGTCATGCAACAAGAGAGGCGACATTCAAACTAAGTGCGGCCTCGGCCTATGACCTAACGTGGGCCTCACTTCATGTGACCACGCAGCCTGCAGGCCCACAACTAGTAACGACGTGAAATTGCGTGCATGAATGAGAAGAGTGTGTGTCAGCGTGTCTCACCACTGCCAGTTCGGCCCACGACGCCGACCTTCTCCTTGTCGAAGATCTGGAAGCTCACGGACTTCAAGGCCATGGGAGCGCCCGGGAAGTAGCGCAAGCACACCTGAATAGGCATGTGTGTGTGCACGTGACAAAGTGTGTTTGTACATACCCCCCACTTTGCAAGGCAAACACCTGTTCGGTCTACCCCATAACAGAGGTAAGCACCTGGTTTAACTAATCAGCACCTGGATTAAAGACCTGCTTGTGTGGACATGTACAAGTGCACATAAGACGAGCGCACGGCCGCTTACTCAAATTACCAAGTACGGTGGTTATCGGTACACATAAGGTCGTGTTATGATAATTGCAGCGATGCACAAGTTCAGGTCGTATTAACAGGGATGTACAGAGCACAAAACCTTTGGCCTAATTCTGTACACAGTTACGTAAGCACCACCCACCTTCTCAAACCGAATGTCCCCAGTGTTAGGCCAGTTACCCAGCGCCTTTGCAGGTTCTGTCTGCATAGTCGGGTCCTGCACTTTGACCTGCAAATGGGTTTAAATCATGTAGGCACACGCTTCAATGCTTGTTTTGGTCCTGCACTTCAAATCAACGATAAAAAAACAGGAAGGCTTAACACTTGAAATTCCAATTTTGGTCCCGCAATTGGACCTGCCATGATGGAAACAGGAGGAACCCAAAAATCTGGCCTGCTTTCATCATAGCAGGTCCCCAAACAGGCCTGCTTTTACTACACCTAAGCTGTAAAACGTGTAGCATACACCCACTCACTCGTAAACACCTACCCAACCGAATACACACCCACCCACCCACACCACACCCACACACGCACTCCCGCTCCTACATCCGCACCTCGACCATCTCTATCCCTGCTGCTGGCGCATCTGCCGCCCTGCGTGTCTGCAGAGACAGCTCCTTGCCTGCTTCCCCCCAGCCGTTGACTTTGCCGTTTCCAGCCTCCTTGTTGCCCCCCCTTGCCTCTGCCTCTGCCATGGATCGGTCCACCTGGAAAACAAAAACATTCACAGTAACCTCAGGCACGTCCGGCTACCCGCTCACTGCCAGCCTCTACTTCTCTGTTTTGTTGCTTTGAATTAAATAAGCAGACCGCCAGCATTCACGACGCCCACTCAGACACTAGCCATGCATTGTTTCACCTGCGCATTGAATGTGAGTAGGCCACACAGTATTCCTACATCTACCTGTACTGTCCTCCACGAGCCACCTGCACCCACGTTGACTAAAAAAAGGCATCGGTACCTAAAATCGGGGATTTTTGCTCATCCTCCGCCAACTCTCTTTCTACCTTGTGAGGTACGTACAAGTCAACAACGACGTGCTGGTGGCTCAATGGAACAAATTAGAAAACATGGTTTTTGTGTGGAATTTACAAACACCAGATCCACGTGCCATGGTTAATGATAACTCAGGGTGTGTCAGCCTCTAGTCGAGGCTTGACGTCACTGCTGTCAAAGCCTAGACGACAACTAGGGTGTCTATTTTTGGGGGGAAATCAGGGGGAATTCCCTGGAAATTCCTAAAAATCGGGGAAATCGACTGCATTTTATGTATAATAATATAGAGTACATTTGTAATGTAACAGAGGGGGTCATCTGACGCCCTAAACAAGGGTACTTTTGAAATGTGAATTGAGTATGTGCGCTGGCAGTTTCTAAACTTGGTACCCAGAGGTATTCTGGCTACACCTGACCTTGAAAACAGCCAGTTGCGGCGCACATGCTTAATTGCCCGCTGCGTGAACCCCACTTTTCACCACCATTCTCTCATATCTCACCACCAACTGACCCGATTTGCGTCATTTTGAACGAACAGTCTACATTTTAGTAAAGGATACCATTGCAACAAAAATGGGGCGAAACGAAGCAGTAGTTGGCCCATTCCCCTAATTTGGCCCAATTCCCTTACAAAATAAGCAAAAGGGGTGCCAAAAAGGGTTCCACCAAATCCGGTTTTCAGCATCCCAAACAATTCCTCATCATTAAAGAAGTACTCCTGTCGTGTTTTGAGGTGAAAAGAGACCCTGGGTAGAGCGTGATGGCTCATTACGTAAATATTTAATGCCAAAATATGAACTGATATTCTGCCCACCGGATCACTAATTATTAGTAAACTCCATAAAAAGTTTGGCTCAATCCGCGCAAGTATCTGAAAGCGATTTTCTAACCGTAATGCACCAACTAGGGCCTATATCAACGAGCCTTGCCCTCGACGACGCTCGTCGAGCCTTGCTGGCAAAATCATACACCCTAGTTACCCATGCTTAATGATAACATGGGCATCTGCACTTGCTGATAGCTGCACAGGATGGCCTCACGCATGCTGCAAAAGTGCTGAAAAAAAACAACCATACAATTTGTAGGTACATGAGACATTAAGAGCCTGGTTGCAGATGTAGGAACATGAGAAAGCACACACAAGCACGCATGCACAAATTTACCAACAAGCGCAAACACAGACAGCTCTTGCCCTTACCGCATCCAGGTTGGCAGCAATCTCACACTCTTGAGGGATGTTGCTGGCAAAGGTGGTGAGGCGCTCCACAGAATTCCACATACTCACTGAGTCAGCCACACCGCGCACAGCCCTGCACGCACACATATTAATACACACAATAACGTTTTGAGACATACATACATCGTTTGACCTTAAGTCCTGGCACATTTAGTACATCAATCCCTTAAATGACATGCCTGGATTTGCTCCTCCAAAAAATGAATACACAACCTATGAGGGGTAATGTTTTATTGCTACTGACAATGCATCCTTCTTATTCTCAATATTTCGTACGCAAGCAGTTGGGCTACTTGCAAGCCTCTTATTTTTTCCTGTTGATATTTTTTCCGAGAATTTCCACTCCTCTGTTCATCCTGCCTCTTCCACCAAACCAAGTGAAAACTGAAATTCTACAGATACCACTCTCTTCCCTCCTACCCTCCCTCGTTCCGTATACGCACCAAGAAAAGAGCAAAGATATAAAACAATAGAGGAGACTCACCTGGTGGGTGGTTGGATCCGTGCAGGAATACAGAGGACAAGAGATTACACAAAAAGGAATAACACAAATTTTCACACTCTACCCACATCTCCCCCCTCCTCTTTTCTCCCTTTTCGATCCGTCCCTCCCTCCTTCCGTATATCAAACCAAGTGAAGAACAGAGATATAAATAATTGGGAATAGACTCATCTGGTGGGTGGTTGGATTTGTGCAGGAATACAGAGACGCAAAAAAAGGAACACACTTTTCAACTTTACCCCATGTCTTTCCCCCTCTTCTCTCCCTTTCCCCTGCTTCCCTCCCTCCTTCCGTATATACGCACCAAGTGAAGTATAAAAGTGTAAAATAATAGAGCAGACTCACCTGGTGGGTGGTTGGATTTGTGCAGGAATACAGAGGACAAGAGATTGTGCAAAAAAGGAAAACCACACTTTTCACACTTTTCCCCTTGCGTCCCTCTCTCTCCTCTCCCATATCTTATCATCTACTACTCTCTTCCCTCCGTCCCTCACTCCTCCTTCCGTAAATATTTACCACGTGAAAAAGACGAGGATCTGCGTGCAAGGAAGTAGAAAAAGAAATCTGTATGAGAGAGATAGAAAGAGAGAGAGAGAGAGTGTGTGTGTGCGCTTGTGTGTGTGTGTGTGTGTGTTTGTGCGTGTGCACACAAAAGTAAAGAAGACCAAAACCTGCGTGCAATGAAGAAGAAGGAGAACGGCAGCTTGATTGTTTAATTTGAGAGCAGATTATGGAAAGCATAAAGGATAAGAATAGCAGTTGTACACACACAGGGCAGGGCAGTGGTGAGCAGCTGCTTAAGGGTTTAATTGGAGAGCAGATTATGGAAAGCATAAAGGAAAAGAAATGTAGTTGTACACGCATACACACGTATAAAATACAAAAATCTGCGTGCAGGGAAGTGGAGAAGAAGTCATTGTGAGTGTGTGCGTGTGTGCGTATGCGTGTGTGTGCGTATGTGTATGTAGGCGCGTGTGTATGTGTGCATGTGTGTGTAACTATGTATGAAAGCATAAGTGAAGAAGATGATTATCTGCGCTCAAAAAAAGTCATTGTGAGTGTGTGTGTGTGTCAATGTGTGTGTGCATGTGTGTGTATGCGCGCACTAACATGTGTCAGCACACACACACACACACACCACGCTGTGCTTGCATACGCTGTGCTTGCATGCAGAGAAAATGTTGGCAAGCACAAGGCACACACATGCAGCACAAAACACGTGCTCTCCATGCGTTCTCCTTGACAAAAAGGAAATACAACCCAGCACAGCCGCCTGCATCAAATTTTGAATTCTGTGGGGCATTTCTGTACTTGAGCAGAGGAATGAACACGCAACACAGATCGTAGGCGGCGGCTGGATCTGACAAAAAAAAACCTATTCCACACATCCCTCAGACCTAACCTACCAATAAATGGCCTGACTTCAATTGTAGATTGCGCACGCACGCGCGTACACGCACGCGCGCAAGTACATTCATGCTACACGAACACACACACACACGCATGTTACAACAGCAGCGGCTGGATCTGAAAGTGTAGATTGTGCGCTCCTGACGACACTTGCCTCTGTTCTTTCCAGAACTGCATTCACAGTAAGCTTGCAAGTAGTGCCATAATTCCTATGAAACACACTCTTGTGTTGCCATACACACACACACACACACACGATCAATCACAGGATGCCAAAGGCCGTGCAATACCATGCCAAAAACATCAAGGGCGACATACTGGCTGAGGTCACAAGGCACAACAACAGCAACGAGCATGCTTGAACCAGAGCAAATACAATTGTGTATCACGAAAGTAATCATTCACACGAACCTGGATGGTGTTGGAGATGGCAATGCCCACCGCCGCTGCGCCCAGCTGGTCAGTGAGGGCCACGGACAGCAGGGCCGTGGCCACCACCATGAGGGCGCCAAACAGGTCACACCAGAAGGCCAGCCACAGGTTGCACTGCACAGGCATGAGTTGACAGAGGAAGGTGAGAGAGACGCACAAATAAAGACACAGACAGCGGGGCCGTGGCCACCGCCATGATGACACCAAACAGGTCACGCCCGAAGGACAGCCACAGGTTGCGCTGCACAGGCACGACACGTCAATGGTCAACTCGATGATGTGTTTGTGACAACGTTGAACTATGACAAGTAGGGCTTGCAAGCACGCTGTTAAAGATTAGAAAGTAAGGCCTCCGTAAGAGCAGGCCCCCTTGCTGAGACCCCCAAGCATGGGACCGACGCTTAGATAAGAAACTGACTCTCTAAATATGTTATGTCCAACTTTTTGCATCCTGGTATCAAGCTGTCCATAGGATAAGCCGTAGGGCAAGAAGGAAACTTACGTCAATACTTGACGGTGCCGAGCAGTACAAAAAGTACATACCTGCTCAGTGTTGAAGAGTGCCAAGTGGTGAAGGTTGATGCGGTTCACGTTCTCTTGGATAAAGTAGTTCACTGAGTCAAAGGCCTTGATGACCTGTGTGAGAGTGTGAGAGGATATGTAAGTACACATAGTTTGCACCACGCACCTCCATCCTGTATTCACCTTCAATGGACACACACACCTACACAAATACATGCACACGCATGCCCCAAAAATGTACAGATACAAGGGAGGCGCACATGCACACGCACAAGTATACACATTCAAACCACGGCACGCTCACATACATACATGCCATAACTAAGCGCACCTCCATGCCGTGCAATGACTCGTCCACGTGAATGTACACGTTGCTGGCGGTCTCGCCTGACCAGCGTTTCAGCACAGTGGCAGCAGGCAGGTACAGGAACTGCATGGACACGGCGGTAATTTTGATTGGTTTCAGTGCCTGGTGCTGCTCGAGCATGGAGATTTTTTTTCGGGGGCTCAGGCAGATGCAAACATTCCTCCTTTTAATCAAGCCATTGCCAAGAGGCATATTGATGCTTATGTACAAGACACAAGGTCTTGGCTAAGAAAAGCCTGTCACAGCTTTTATGGCAGCGTGACGTATCCTTTTCTTACACGCAAGCATCTACTCACTTGCACATCAAAGGACCAGCGACAAAGAGCACACACACACACGCACACACACACACACGTTAAGTACACATAATACGCACCAGCATGGTGAAGAACGCCACCGCCAGGCCCACCGCTACAGCTGCGTAATAATGGATGGACACGATGACGATGATGAGGGCGGTGATCATGACGATGAGGTAGATGCCCGTCATGTGCAGCGTGTCAGGTAGGGTTTCGTCCAGCGTGCTCTGGTCTTTGGCAAAAGAGGCTAGCACATCACCCACAGGGGTGCGCAGGAAGAACAGGAAGGGTGCCTGCACGTGCAAGGAAGGGTAATGTACGTGTGTTTTTTGCTGTGCGCAGCGTGTCAGGTAGGGTTTCGTCCAGCATGCTCTGGCCTTAGGCAAAGGATGCCAGCACGCAGCCCACAGGTGAGCACAGGGGAAACCAGAAAGGGGGCCAGATTGAAGAAGTATATGATGAGCATGCTGAGGCACTGGTATGGGGCTTTCAGTGCCCACTTTCTTTGACAACCAGGTCCGCTTCTGCCCTCATACATTTATGAGCAGCATGTTGATATCACTGAGGACTTCGCACATGCGCACACACATACACGCATACACCACACCAGACTTCTCATGAGGCAAAAATCACACCATACACACACATACACAGACACACACACCACCCACATACACAGACACACAGACCACACCATACCACACCACACACATACAGACACACACACACCACATCAGACTTCTCCCTTGGCAGCCACATATTTCAGAACTTCCACATAAGGTACACATGCACTCACTTTAATATACTAGCACAAGCCCAACTCTATAGTTGGGCCTCTCAAAGTTGCAGCTAAGGTGTCCTGGCAGTATTGCCTAATTGAACACAAATGTTTAAAGGCAGTATGGTGAAGATGTACAAACAATGCAGTATCGCTCAATCACAGGAGTCGAAAGAAACGTGCAAAGGAACTGCGCACCACCTGAAAATTGGCACCCTGGACAAATAAGTTGACCACAGTGTCACCGTGTTGGTGCGTCAAGTGGATTTAAGTGTCTCGCGGCGATTTGGATGCAAGCCTAAAACACGCCCTGCACTGATGCACGCGGCAGCAGTCCAACACCACATAATGCACATGGCAACCGTCCACCACCACATAATGCACATGGCAACCAACACATAATGCACTACACATACACATGATGCACCACCAACAGACCACCACCACATAACACCCCCTGATGCCCCCACCTTGAGCACGCGGTCAAACAGGCGTGCGTGCAGGCGGGCCGACGCGATGATGTGCCAGATGGAAATGATGCCGTCACGGCTGAGGATAAGCAGCATGAACAGCAGCACAAAAGCCAGGTAGCACAGCAGGTAGATACGGCTGCCTTCAAGGGTCCGTGCTTCGTCAGCTTCACCCCCAACGGGAGGGAGCAGGCTAAACAGATCGCTGGACCACCACCTGTGTGCGCGTGCATGTGTGTATTACAACTTTGTAATTGTAAAATGCACCAACAAATTAAACTGCCGGATTCAGGGCTGAACTGTGCAATGGATGCGGATGGCAGAAGAATGCTATCCCTGCATTTTAATTCACCGAACTGCTCCTCAGCATTCAAGTCAGCAATTGGTCAGCGCAGCTCAAGGAGCACAAAAGCCTGGATCCAGCAAACCCTAACCATACACATGCGCACACACACACACACACGCGCACACAACGTACCCAACCCAGAAGTCTGAGTACAGCCGGCACGTCTGTGTGGTGAGCAGCACATACACCGCGAACGAGCCCAGGTACAGGCCACCAGCCGCCCAGTACTCATATGTAGCCGCCTTCACGCCTAGCCTTTCCACAATGCCGTCAAAGCTTGAAGAAATGTGCTCCTGCACTTCCTCTGGGAGGGCGCTGTCTGCCCTGGCCACAAAAGGGGGACCCTGCAACGCACGTGTGCATGTGTGTGTGTGCCTGTGTGTGCACGCACATTCATGTGTGTATAGCTGTACAGGACGAGCGCGTCCTCAGGCAAAGTCATCTGCCTGGCCACAAAGGAGAGGGCAATTCGGTAAGCATAGATCGCAACTATCTCATTATTCAAGCCATGGGACTAATTAAAAGCGCTGAAGCCGTGGATGAAAGAGGTGATGCTTGCGCAGTTGTGCCCTAAGCTCTGATATGGAGGTGGTGTGTGATTGTAGCGCAGGTCCGTCTCCATAAACCCTGTGCACGCATACGCGTGTGTGTGTGTGTGTGTGTGTGCGTGTGTGTGCGTGTGTGTGTGTGTGTTGCCACTTTGCATTCCAAAGTGGTGCAATTCTGGAGGTCCATGCACACTGCCCCAACTCATCATCTCTTGCCCAGGGCCTCCAGCACATTCCCTAAATGATCAGGGAGCATCCCACTTCTTGGCCCTTGGTTGGCCCTTAACAGAAGGGGTTGTTGGCTACCTCTGCCTCTGATCTATTAGGGAATTTTTTAAATTTCCGTGGTGCATAAAAGCTGATTTCAGTTCCCCCCACTTATCTTTCAAACAAACTTGTTCTGCTCCCCCTCAACCCCTCCACACATCAACTCCCTCTGCCTGCCCACAACCCTTTTCGGTTGTGAGCTTGCTGTGCTTCTGCTTGCACTTCTCTGCTGCAGTCGACACACATTGCTGTGCCACGAATTCGAACAGGCCGATTTCAAATCGCCCGCCTCCTCAACCCTGCCTCCATCCGCTGGAACTCCCCGAGCAACACCATCAACGTCGGCCAGCACCACCACGGCGAGGGCCCCAGCACCCTGCTCATCCGCAACACAAACGCCCTCCTCGTCCTGGACATACTCATCACCCACAGCCCCGAGTTTCATGTCCAGGTGGGTGGGAGGAAGGAGGCAGAGGTTGAGCAAGACGGAAATTTCATCGATGGGCTTGCAGGGACAGATGCATGTGCAAGCATATGTGTGTTTGCAGCGCTGCAGCCATTATAATTAGACACTCTTCAGTTGAGTAGAGGTGCAAGCATGCACAGGTGGAGGAGGAGGAGAGAAGAAGAGTGTTCTTTAAAGCATCCAAGCAGCCCATCTGTCGTGCGTCGCACACATGCGGCGTGGAGGCTGTGCCACGCCTCATCTCCCTCTCTCTCCACAACAGGATGGGCCTGTGGAAGTAGAGGAAGATGAGGACGGGCAGCGCCACGCCTCACTGACAGGTTCATGGCGCAGCGCTGCCTTCGTGAGGCTGAGGCTGCGCAGTGGCTGGCGAGCAACATGAGTGTGGCTGATGCTGTATGATCAGCAGTGTGTGATCTTCTGTGTGTGAGCTTCTGTGTGTGTGGTGTGTGTGAGTGTGAGTGTGAGTGTGTGTGTGTGTGTGTGTGCGTGTGCGCGCGCGTAGGGGCTCTGGACTGCTGCAAATGTGCGTAGTCTTGGGAGTTTTCAGAAAAGCAAGCCTTTCTGCCCGTGCCCCTTAGAGGCCACTGAAAAGTTTAAAGGGAGTTGATGTAGGGGCTCTTGCGGATGCTTTGTTTGTGAGCCACTAAAACTGAGTGCAGCTAATTTGCTGACCATCCCCCACCCCCCGCAAACACACACGCACACACACGAAAAGGCTGACTCCGTCACACTTTGGAGGCCTGCGGAGCACAGACGGCTCAACTTGCTTGACCAAGAACCACGAGCACTACAGGGTGCGCAGCACCATTACTGTGTGCCTGAACCGTGTTGTTCCAAAGCCAAGGAGGTTGTGGGTTAGCTAGCTCGTGGGTTAGCTAGACCTATCACGACCTCCTTGGCTTTGGAACAAGCCATGCACTCAGGTGAGGGATCTCATTCTATTTGGTCTAATATGCTCAGACTGTTGCTACAGAATTACGCATGAGGTCATTAAGATGCTGCACAGATGGATTGCGCCTTTGTTATTATTTGGTCTAATATGCTCAGACTGTTGCTACAGAATTACGCATGAGGTCATTAAGATGCTGCACAGATGGATTGCGCCTTTGTTATTATTTGTTCTAATATGCTCAGACTGTTGCTACAGAATTACGCATGGGGTCATTAAATTGCTGCACAGATGGGTTGCACCTTTGATATAAACACATTCAGATCAATGCTTGCTCCTAGTTCATCAGGGATGCATGCAGATGCAGAAACAGACCAAAAAGTGTTTAATGCCTGTCATGCAATCCCTCCTTCCCTCCTCCCTGATCCGCCACTCTCTGCACTACATTTCAGTTGACGACCTGGTGCGGCTGCACCAACTGCTCAGACAGGGCTGTGGCCACCAGCTGGTTCTGGCCACATGGTGAAGGACCGCCAGAACCAGCTGGTGGCTACAGCCCTGTCTGACCCCCCCTTCACCAGGAGGTTTGTCTAATTATGCGTGTGTGTGTGTGTGTGTGTGTGTGTGTGTGTGCGCGCGTGCGTGCGCGCACGCGTGTGTGCATTCGCGCACAGTTCAATGCTCTAGGACAACCATCATGGAGCGTCATATTTAGCAACCCCTCCTCTACCAGGCTCGCCACCTTTGCCACAGCGCGTGCTCAGCTGCTAGCAAGGAGCCTTTGGCGCTCAGCTTGTGTTTGGAACTCTGAAAGCAAGATTTTGCAAGCTGAACAAGACTTACAGCTCCAGTGAATGCTCAAAAGATAAATCCTGCAAGATTAGCTGCTCAAGGGCGGACATGTGTGTCGCCCAACCCATCATGCACGCAAGTGCATCGGCAAAGGAGCAAGGCAACACTACTCTCGCACAACAAATCAATAGACATCCTTACATCAAGGGGCAAGCAAACCTATCCTCACAAACAGAAACTAGCTCTTACTCACTCTTGGACAGTGTGTTGACCAGGGCAAAGGAGCAAGGCAACACCACTCTCGCACAACCAAAAGACTTCCTTACATCGTAGTTGGCACTGAACCTGCTACAAACCAGAGCTTATAATTAATCACAGCTTTAATTCATTGCTGTAGCTTAAGTGCACAGCGGTTCCGCAATTTCCCCAGCAATGTTAAAAATCAAGCAATCGCTCGAGACACATCGTGTATGTTTCAAAAAGATCCTGGCACGGGATGCTCATAGACCATAGATTATAGACCCTTCCTGTGAATCTCATTATGATCTTAACCCCCATCCTTGCCATCAGCTTGTGTGCACTGATGCATTCTCATTTGAAGTACCTCTCAGATTTTCCACAGAGGTTATTGACATGCAAAAATCAGAACATGATTACCAAGCAGCCCCCCCCCCCCTTGCGACACTCCTGCTCACAAACTACATACCTCGGGGTCTGAGCCAGGCAGCTTAATATTGGGGGGGGCAGCAGCCATGGCCTCTGCTCTACCCAGCTTCTTAAAGTCAGTGCCCATAGGGAAAGAGGCCACAACACCTGAACAGCACCAGCGGGTTTGGAGCTTACGCACTTATGGTTCAAGATGCAAACGCTTGTCGGTTCGGGCCTGGAGCAGACTGCTGAAGTGTGCGAGATGAGTGTTCAGTCGTGCGCACAAGGTGAAACACAAGGCAGTAGTTGCACACATCTGCACATAGTAGCACACTCTCGTACACACAAACACATAACCACCGTAATGCTAGACATGTATTGAGATCACAGGTAGGCCCCCAGCCTTGTGCAAGAGTTATTGCATAAGATCATTTCAGCTCATCCAACCAAACCAGAACGCACCAGGGGGAGCAAGGGCGCCACGGTCAATGGCACTCTGCTTTTTCTGGTCAATAGAAGCTCGTCGCTGATCGTTGCCCTCCGTCTGCAAATATGTGCATGTGTGTGTGCGTGTGTGCGTGTGTGTGTGTGTGTGTGTGTGTGTGTGTGTGTGTGTGTGTGTGTGTGTGTGTGTGCGCGCGCGGGCACGTGTGTGTGTGTTTGCGGCTGTGCCTGTGTTCTGGGAGCGGGATGTAGTTGCACAACCTTTGAGCATTGGGTTCAAACAACTTGGTACCTAAAACTGCAATTTGGTGCATATATACCATCTCTACATGCAAGCATGCAGGGCCAAAGAGCATGGAGAAGTATGAATGAGAGGGATCCAGCTTTCCCAAAGCATAGCAGTCTGAGCCACGCATCATCTTGTGCACGTAAGTGCTCAATCCATTCCCAACTCTGCAACCGCACCCCACCCCCACCTACATTTACGCACACACCTCGTGCTGCGATTCTGACATAGGATCCACGACAGCAGGGTCGTATGGCCCAAAGTAGCTAAAGACGCCCCCTTCCACAATAGCCACCAGATCACAGGAGGGTAGTAGGTCCAGCTGGTGGGTGATCCACACCACAGCCTTGTCGGCCATCATCTCACGGATGCAGTGCTGAAAGATGTGCACGGCTGTGTGCTGGTCCACAGCACTGCATTTGTGGGTGTTTGTGTGTATGTGTGTGCAAGTGTGTACGTGTGTGTTTATATGTGCGTGTGCAAGTGTATGTGTATGTGTGTGTAATGTTGTGGTTTATTGTTTGTCTCTCAGGCATTAGGCTACACCCACTGCTCTTGTGCATAACAGATGCAAATGTTTTGAGCACGCGACTACTAGGTATAATGATGCGCAACAAGAATAGATCAGATCAAACCCTGAATTTCACATATTGCAAGTGTGCTTCCACCTCTCTGCTAGGAGGGATGCCCCTGATGCGCGTTATGGAGAATGTGCTGGCAAGAAACAGGGAGATCAGCAGCAGAGATTAAAGAGGGGAGAGGCACAGGCGGCACATAACACAAGCAGGTGATTTCAATGCTGTGGGACTTATGTGTCCAGTGCCGAGTAGGGAAGCAATCAGCACAGACACACACATACTTACCCCACTAAGACCCCCCCCCCACTCACACAACCATATTCACACAGACCAACACACGCCCACATAGAAACACACACCTGAGCGGGTTGTCCAACAGCACAAGCTGGGTTTCGTGGTAGGCTGCACGTGCAAGGCCCACACGCTGGCGCTGTCCTCCTGACAGGTTCATACCACGCTCTCCAGCCAGGGTAGCGTCTCCCTTTTGCAGCACTTGCAGGTCTAACTCCAGGGCACACGCGTGCACCACCTAAGAGAAAAATGTGAATGGAAATGCGCTTGAATTGCAGGTTCAGCTTTAGGACACACATGTGCAGTACCTGTGAGGGATAATAAGTATAATAGTGTTAGCAACATGAATTTACAAAAGTTTGACTTGAATGTTGGTGCAGGTGTAGCTTGAGGGTGCTACAACACACACTGGCACGCACACTTGGACATGCACAACCACACATGCAAACAAGAACACACCAATGCAAACACAAACACACAAACATACAACACACACCCCCACCTTCCTGTACTTGGCCTCGTCGAAGGGCAAGCCAAACGTGATGTTGTCGCGGATGGACAGGTTCTGCACCCATGGGGTTTGGGGCACATATGAGCAGGTGCCCCCCACGTGCATCTCTCCCTTGTTGAGGCGCATGGTTTGGAGGATGGCCTGGAGCACACTGCTTTTGCCTGTGTGGGGACAAAAGGTGGGTGCACTAGGCTATAGATGGCATACTGTGATTTTCCTTGCAGAGGCGAATATCTTGGAGGACGGCCTGGAGGACACTGCTTTTGCCTGTGTTGGAACGAAAGATGGGTGCACTTTGCTTTAATTCGCAGATGGTGCTTTTCCTTAATGAGGTGTATGGTGTGGAGGATGGCCTGGAGCACACTGCTTTTGCGTGTGTGGGAACAGGAGGATGCATGATCAGGGCGGCACTTGGCATTGCAATTTGCATACGGTGATTTTGCTTCACAAGGCGCATGGTTTGGAGGATGGCCTAGAGCACAATGTTATTGCCTGTGTAGGACGGAAAGATGGGTGCACAGGGCTTCAAGTGGCAAAAAAATGTGTGTATAGAAGTTGCTTTGGTTTGTGGCTTGAGGCAAGCTGTCTTGCCTGCGCTGCCTGCGATCAGCCGATCAGGAGCACAGGGCTTAAACAACATGTTATGCCTAAAACCGAACCTCCCAACAATCTCGTCATTGTTTCAGCACAGCGAGTCCTTTGCATCATGCACCGTGGCGTGAAAGAGGCAAGAACCCTTGTGGGCATTGTCATACAAGCGCGCACCCTGCTAGACGCACGTGGCTTGGAAAACCCTAAAACACAGTTTTAATATACACAGAGCTACACTGTGCGCGTTATTTTCATTTGTGTGTATCAAGGGGGGGAGGGGGGGTATGCAACCGGGAGAGATGGCAACACCAAACAGATGGTAAGGGCAATTTTAAGGCACTGTGGAACACCGGGCATGAGACCCGCAAGCTAGCTTGGGATTCAAGCTGTGGAACTCATGAGGGTGTGAACCGTACTTGACGAGGCCACACCCAAGGACTGTAAGTTCGTGCTCTTTCAGGATCAGATTGAGCAACTCACCACCGCCAACTCGGCCCACAATGGCGCACACTTGTCCGGGCTTGACCTCCAGCTTGGGGATGACAAGCTTGAAGTCTTCGGGGGCAGAGGGGTGCACCAGCTCAGCATTGATCTGGAGAGAGAGAGAGTGTGTGTGTATGTGTGTGTGTGTGTGTGTGTGTGTTAATCAGTACTTAGGATAACAACCTTGCTTCAGACAGCAATTTCCTGGATCCAAAGCTCGCCACTGTACCAGACGACATCCTCACTCATTTTGTTGTGGGATTCACATGATCCATCATTCAGTGCCCGAATTTGAGGCCACTTTTGTCTGTGCCCATGTATCCACCGACCCAGAAAAAAGAAAAAAGTGTTCATTACTTCAGCATTGCAGAGTGACTCACACGCGCAGCAACTACATAAACGCGGCTGTGAGTTTGTCTAGATGCGTCACCCTCATCTTCTCATGATTGCGGTGCTGCTATTTTGTGTCAACCGGCTTGAACCAGACTCACACGTCAATATCAAGCTTATAATGCCACTACTCATGAATAGATACGCATGACTAGATATACACAATTCCAGCGTCACAGGCTCCTCGACACCCGTGGGAAACGATCGCATTTCCCGCATCTCACAGCATTCTCAGTGTGCGAGATTGCAATATATTGAGTCTGAGGTTGCTTTGAGACATCTGGAATGAATTCAAGGCAAACAAAGGGCGTGCAGCTCCGAATTTTGCACCACCAGAAATTCCCTGTGACCAAACATTGCACGAAACAGGCTCTGCCTCAAGACCTGACAAACCACATGCTCATCACCGCCCCATTTCTTGTTGAATGCAAAGCCTACGTCACGTACACACTTCAGCATGATTGGCCAAACCAATCTCTGGCCTGCCACTTACAAAGTTAACCTCCACTTTCTTGGACTGCGGCTGGGGCTGCTGCTCGTCCAGCAGCAGGTACTCCTCCAGGCGGCGCATCGAAGCCAGGGCCTCTGCAGCGGCACGGAGGTTGAGCAGACATGAAGTACAACATACAACGAAGGTTGAAAGCACTTAAAAGCTGGGGCCTCTGTAGCGGCACAAAAGTTGAGCAGACACAATTGAAACACGCAACTGCAACAAAAGTTGAAAGCACATTGAAGCTAGGACCTCTGCAACGGCACGAAAGTTGAGCAAACATAGAGAGGAAACGTTACTCAACAGACTGCAAGCACATGAGGGGTTCCAGCAGACAGTGACAGACACGAATAGACTTCAGGCACATTGAGAGAAGCCGAAGCATGTACGTGTTCTTGCAACTAAGGTGGATGACACCAGAATGCAGGGGTAAAGGAAAACGTGCAGCATGATGGCAACTCGATCATCTTGAATGAGGCACAGACACAGGCACACATACAAACACGGCACACACAAGCACTGCAATTGCCTTTACATAAAGGCACACACGTACATTCACACGACCAGACTCCCCACCTGACGTTCCCCGCAGCGACTTGGGCAGCATGACCAGCGGGAAGCGCATGGTGTTGAATAGGGACATGATGGTGAAGGACAGGATGGCGTCGAGGGGGTGCGCAGTGAACGTGGACACGGCAAACACAATCATGCCAGACACGGGGGGGATGGCAAACACAAGGACCATGTTCATGACCTTAATCACGGCGGCCTTGCTGAGCAGGCGGATTTCGTTCTCCCGGATCTGGGTGTGAGTGCATGTGTGTGTGTGTGTGACAAATTGTCTTTCCAGGAAGTGATAAGAACCTACGAAGCCACAGCCAAACCAGTAATTAATTGCCAACGAGCGTTTGGTGCATCACGCACAGGCATACGTGCACATAACACACAGGGGTACGCACCTCTGACACTTGCTCCTCAAAGCTGGATTCCCACACGTAGAACTTGACCAGCTTGATGGCCATGAGGATCTCCTGGAGGCTAGACAGACGCAGGTCAGAGGACTTGGCGGCCTCAAACTTGTATCGTGCAATGCGGAAGCCCAGGTAGTCTGCACACAAGGTGGTGAGTATAAATAGTGGAAGGCAAGGGGGGGTGAGTGTGATGAACGGGAATGGCAGGGTGGTGCCACGTTGGATGAGCGTAATGCGCAAGCACAGGTTGTCTGCAGGAGTGTGAGTAATTAAAAGAGCATACACACACAGTATACGCAAGAGCGGTGTGACAGACTGAGTCCAAAGACATACCAAACGGTGGACAATTGGTAGGACAGGAGGCGTAATGTACACAGGCGCCACATGCAACTAGCCAGGAACAGATGCAATGACGGATGCGATGTTCTGAAAAAAGTTCAGTAACCAGCGCAAAATAACATGAACGATAAAATCACACTGCCAGGCTGAGCTTGCACATGTGGGATGCAAGGTGAAGGTATGAAGCATTCTTATAAGAACTCACATACTTTGATTCTTCGGCATCAACACTTTGCTCAAGTTCATCCTTTTGTGTATTGCATAAGACTGTATGCAAAAATTATTAACTTAAACACGCCTGCTTGGATTTGGCATGCGCACAAGACAAATGTAAATAAATCCCTAAACAGGATGATGGTCAGGACCGCACAGTGTGGCAGGCAAGCAACCGCGTGCAAGCACAAACACACACATTATTTTCAGACGTTGAACAACCGCCGCAGGAGACAGACCAGAAGCGGATGAACAGCCTGAAGAAAATGTGTCCGAGACAGACACACAGACACACACACACAACTGTGGAGCTGCAAAGGTACAAACACAAACAACTGTCACGCACATTGCAGGGGGATGACGATGATGAGAATCCACAGCGTGGGCAGCGCGTAAATGCCGTCCGTGATGACGAGTGCCAGGGCAATGATGGCAATGGCTTCCAATGGTGTGGTCCACACATTGTGCATATGCATGATGCCCTCGTACATACGCGTGCAGTCGGTGGACACAAGCGAGGTCACATTGCCTGCACCCCCGCCCTGTGTGTGTGTGCGTGTGCGTGTGTGTGTGCGTGTGCGTGTGTGTGTGCGCCTCACCTACGCTTGTACAATGCGATACTACAGCTCTACCGACGGTAGTAACTCCAAAGGATTGTAAGAACCATAACAGGATTGGGTGCGTCTGTTCAAGCTTCACACCACTTTTCGCACAACGCTGAGCTGCATACTGGTGGCTTTGGGTTACGCGGGTACTAATGTTTCAGATCCTGCATAGAGAACACCACCTCAAATTGTTAGCGGGCCCAGAAACGCAGTGGGTTGGAGGGGGGGGAAGTACTTTGGCACACTGCTCGATGCTTTCAGCAGGGTCAGCAGCAGGATTAGCCGCAGTGGCGAGCATGCTGGGCCCGTAACACGTTTTGGGTAGGCGGTTGAATTATAGAGGAGAAACGTCCCGGCTTGAAATTCAAAAGAAACTGGAACTTCCTGCTAGCCTGCCTGAGGGGTATTCGATTTCAAGCAGCTTAGCAGGTAGTTGTTTAGTTTCTTTCGCTTTTCATGCTAGGGCGGTTCCTTTTCTGTAATCAAACCGCCTAAACACAATATGGTTTCATACCTGTCAGGAATGCACGTTCATTTTTCAGGCGGGTGCATATATACCTTAAGCACTGCTTACAGAACTACTTGTTCCTACACAGACAACCTGTCCTGAAATAGTTCCTACTTTGCTTCTTGCAATGACAAACATAGATGTTGTTTAGCAGACACAGACACATACACACACGACTCTACACAGACACATACACACACGACTCTTACCATCACTGCTTACCTATGTGCGCTGCGCAGGCAGCACAAAGGCTTTGCAGAAAGCCTCAGTCATTGCATGTTCAAGGTGCATTAATATTCGAACAGACACGGTCCAAACGTGCGCTTCTCACCTTGGTGTGCTGCGCAGACAGCACAAAGGTCTTGCGGAACACCTCGCTCATTAGGGCTGAGCGCAGCTTGATGCCGGTGCGCACAGAGGAGTCAGCCATGCGCTGCAAGCTGATGCCCACCTGTGTGTGAAAAGGTAGGGGTGTATGTATATGTGTGTGCATGTGTGTACAAGCGCGTGTGTATGTGTGTGTTTGTGTGTGAGTACACTCAGATGCCTTGTTTAGCAGCTTGATGCCAGTACGCATCTAGTGGGGCAGACAAAATATATGCACCTTTGACCCTAATACTTTACTGTGTTTGTGGATGGGAATGTGGAGGTCGGCACGGTCGCAGTGACGGCCTCGGGACAAACCTTCTAGTCTACCCAACTTCTGGAACAAAGTAGTTGGCCTTTCAATATGTTGCAGACTTCGGTCAAAAACCCATTAAACTGTCCTCAGGTAAATGGGGGGTTCTGTTCCCAAACATGTAGAGTGCCCAGAACACTGCCTTATGCTAAGGAATTGATAAGGAAAGTGCGCATTGGTGTGAGAGATAGTTTCTGGTTGACCTATTACTGTGAGAGCCTTTTTTGGCGTTAAATCCTATGTTTTGCTGCAGGTCTTTTTGCAGAGGTGGACAACTTCCCCAAAATGGGCATGTTTTTCAAATGTTCGCGGCGTATGGGCTCCAAAATTGGGCAATTTCAAACTAGGCATAAAAATGTTCGCTTTCCAGAGCACTTCTGCTTGATATTGCCTAATTCAGGGCACGTGCCTAATTGCCCGCGGCGTGAACCCCACTTTTCACCACCAATCTGTCATACCTCACCACCAGGAATGTGTCACACGGCAAATTCGTATAAAACGTCGTATCGTATTTAACGCATAATTTGCCAGAGGGGGTCAACTGAGCAAATGTCCCGAAATGTGACTTTTTTAATGCAAATCATGTTTGAATGATATAATTAGATGGTTCATGAAGTTTAAGGCCAATAGGACCACCCCAATGGTTTGGCCGGAAATACAGTTTTGATTTTGGCACGAAGTTTCCACATTACAGGCCACCACGCCCCAACCAGGGCCTCCTTTCATCCCAAAACAAGACAGGAGGACTTCCTTAATTATATCAAATCATCCTGGGGTTTGAAAAGTATGTTTGGTGAAGGTTGATTTTCCACCTTTTTGGCACCCCTTTTGCTGATTTTCTCTAAGGGAAATGGGCCGAAATGGGGTATCTGGCCAAGTACTGCTCTGTTTTGCCCCATTTTTGTTGCAATGATATTTCTTTTTGAAGTGTAGACAATTCAAATAAAAATGGCACAAATCAGATAAGTGGGTGGTAAGATAAGAGAGAATGGTGGTGAAAATTTAAGTTCACGCCGCAGGCAATTAGGCATATGCGCCGTAACTGGCTGTTTTTTTAAGCTCAGGTTAGCCAAAATACCTCTGGGTACCAAGTTTAGAAACTGCCAGCGGGGCGCACATACTCAATTCACATATCAAAAGTACCCCTGTTAAGGGCCTCAGATGACCCCCTCTGGTATTTTACTGTATTGAACAAATCGGGCTGTAATATACGGATGCAAAGTTTGCCAATTTTTGCCGATTTTTTATAGGCAATTTCCACCCCAAATATTGCCTTTCAGCGAGCTTTCAATGCTGCCATACCTTTCTTAACTCACCCCGGGAAAATAACGTTTTTTGCCCTCCGGCGTGATATCGGCATCGTAAAATATATATGTATTCAGAGGCTCCGGGGTTTCCGGGGTTTGGCGAATATAAAGTGGTGGCTGAACATCGATGAGCGGAGAAGGCCCCGTCCCCGCCCCCGCCCCAGCACCTACAGCAAGCCCCAGCACCTGCCCCAGCACCTGCAGCAGCCCCAGTACCTGGAGCATGACACACATGCACCCCAGAACCTGGAGCACCTGCCCCAGCACCTGCAGCACGACACACATGCGCACGTACACACGCGCATGTGCACGCATGCTCACACACGCACACGCACTGCCTGGGCTAACTGCCCACCGGGGTAGGTGCAGGGAAGGCTATAATATTTATTTACAGGCTCCAGGGTTACCCGGGTTACCTTTAATATTTCTGAGATTTGGGCACCAGGGTGAGTACAGTAAGGTACGGTATTATATAATATATTAATAATATATAATGTACTGGAAAAGAATTGGAAACGGCTTGGGTGATATTGGGCCGATTCGGGTCCATTTTGGGTCAAAAATCGGCATTCCCAAAATGCTTTAAATACGTATTAAACGATTGTATAATACGTATTTTATTCGTATTGAACCGTATTGAACGTTTCAAATGTCCGTATGACACATCCCTGCTCACCAACAACTGACCTGATCTGTGTAATTTTTATATGAATAGTCTACAATTAATAAAGACTATCATTGCAACAAAAATGGGGTGAAACGGAGCAGTAGTTGTCCAGGTACCTCATTTTGGCCCATTCCCCTTAAAAAGAATCAGCAAAAGGGGTGCCAAAAAGGGTGGAATACCAAGTTCCACCAAATCCGTTTTCCAGCATCCCAAACGATTTCTATTCATAAAAAGGAGTACTCTGTCGTGTATTGAGGTGAAAAGAGACCCTGGGTAGAGCGTGTGGCTCATTACGTAAACATTCAGTGCCAAAAAATGAATTCTGTCCAGACCACTGGGGGGGTCCGTTTGGCCCCAAACTTTGTGAACCATCTGCTTATGTAATTTTATTATGGTGTGCATTAATAAAGTCACATTTCCAGACATTACTCAATTGACCTCCTCTGGGGACCATCCTGTTAAGCTTGTATCACCTTTTTGTTACCCACAAAGCTGAAATGAAAAACACAAGAAAACCGTGCTTCCTTGATCTAAAACCTTTAAGATTTTTTAGATGCATTCATGCGTTTCTGTGCATCAATTTTAACTGCGTTTGGTTTACACTGAGTCCGAGTTCCAATTGGTAAGAGGAACATGCGTTCACGCATACACACGCATACACATGCGAGTTGCCCTGATGTGTGAGTCAGTGCCTCACAATGTGTTTACCAAGCTGAAAGCCAATGAAAACACATACTACTTTAACACACACATACACATGTGCAGACCTGTGCACCTTAAGCATTAGCGCCTGCACCAGCCCAAACGACGACACATCACAGATACACACATGACTGCACGTGCGTGACTGTAGAAAAAATTTCCAGTGTCACACAAGTGTGCGCACCCCGACAAACCGTACCATGATGGAGTCCACAAAGAACATGGTAGAGATGATCCAGCCGATTCCTTGGTTGGGAAGCCTGTCCTCATTGTACATGTTGGCGTTCACCTCAGGCCGCTCAATGTATTGCACCAGCGTGCGCACAAAGTAGAAGGCCCCTGCAGGTGGTGGGTTTAAGCGGATTTTATGGCGTGCAAGCACATAAAAAGCGCGTGTGTGTGTGCGCGTGCGCGTGTGTGTCCAATGTCGTGCAAGCGGCACTTGGCAAGAGACACCCGTGGATAGGATTTGTATTGCGCAGAAGTGAAAAACATTATGATGCCGAGCATGTAGCACGCCATTATGTGAGGAGCAGAGCAGCAAGCTCTGCAAAGCGTTTGCAAAAATGTGCTCCCAACAACAGCCACCACGACCAAACACATAGATGATCAATATCCCTCTGCCAGCATCATGCATACCCCTGTCGTCTCCAGAGAGCCAGCCACCTTTCTCCCGTGCTGGCCCAGAAAGAACAATGTCAACACAAAGGAGCACCCTTTTTGGCGAAGGGCAAACTGTAGACAATAGAAAGCATGACAACACAGCAGGCTGACCCCCCCCCAACCAGTCTCACTTAGCTCTCCACCCAAGTCAATGCCCCCTACACCTCATCTGAATGCAAGATACTCGATGTTATGTCTATACCATCGACATATGCTGGAAATCCGGCATTCTGGGGGATTCTGTGGGGCCTGTTGCGTATTTTGCACCCACATTGGTAGGGATAAGGTGCATTTCTGATGTCGCCCTGATCGACCTCTGCTTCAGTGTATAAGCATTACAAAATGTTGTAACAATAGTGCAATGTCGAATTCGGGACAGGGGTACTGGGAATGCCGGCGAGTGGGAGGCACTCACACAAGGGACACTGGGGGGAAAGACGGAAATCTGTCGCCCCATAAACCTGCTTTGAGTTTAAGCCTGGTCTTTGCTCTCAGCGTTGCGGACCAAAGCAAAGAATATAATACAATTAAGAGGTTAATCGGCGGTCTGGTCGGACTTTGGTGAATTATTTTGACCCTGGACACAGAGCGTTTATTCTAGCTGCGCTCGCCTGTGCTTTCCCACGGCCCCAGCATTTTACTAGAGTTGCAGACCATAAATATCATGATCTACAAATTTTTAATGGCGCAAAGTGGTGCACTTTGTGAGCAGCGCTGTTCTTGACCCTGGACAATTTTTTGTTTTATCGCCACCCAGTCTTTTTGCCTGTTTATTTAGACGTGTTAAGGGGGAAATTATTTAACTCAGCTTTCGGGTCCCAAACCGGTGAGAAGAAAGGGGAGATAGAGCCAAAATTGACTTATAGGGACTGTTTGGTTTGCAAAGGGGCAGGTTGCTCACGGGGACAGCCTCAGCAAAGAAGCGTGGCAGGTGACCCACCCTTTTGAGCCGCTCCATAAAAACCCTGGCACATCAAGCCTGCCACACGTAGCTAGCACAGCCACTCACCCAGGATGACAAACACCGACCAGCATAGCTTCCAGAAGCCGCCCACCATCACCTCCGCCCCAAAAGCCCTCCACAGGGCCCGAGAAAGGCTTGGCTTCAAGCCCTTGGCGCGCTTGGAATCACACTCCTGCTTCCAGGCTTTCTGCGGGCAGGTGCGCGGGTGACTCCAAGTCTGAGGAACACCGCTAATGATTCTCAAGCACAATGTTAAACTCGGGCTTTCTGCTTTGTGGAGATACTTCAGATTGGTCATAATAGCTGAACCCCAAAAAATTACACCCCTGAGTTTTTGGGCCATGTAGGTGTGTGTGACCAAGATCACGACCAATGTTGTTGTGCACTAAGCGTATTCGGTAACTCTCTGCAAGAGTAACTGTTGAGCTCGACCTGTATGCTGAAGAGCGCAAGAAGGGCATGGCGCTCGTTTCAATATCGGCTAGATGAACCAAAGCAAAGGGTGGTGCAATCATTACAGGCTGTGGGCAAGCCTGAAGAAAAGGACACCCAAAGACGCACACATATGTATGTGACATATACAACATGCACATCTCCTCACACGCATACACGCACCTGGAACCTTTCACAAGCCTTCTCACAGGCCTGGTCTCCTGGCATCTTGAGCTCATCCTGGACCAGCTTGTGCTTGAGGCCCTTGCCCACAACTGGATACATATGGCCACTGAACAAGCGCTGCAAACATGGAGAGGCATGCACAAAACCTTGCCTTTAACATGTCACTACACAAGCACTGCTGGCTTGCACTGAACAAGCACTGTGCATCCTGGACAGCACACACTTCCAAGTAAACCAGTTTACACTCTTCGTGAAACCCTGCTGTGCAAGAGTGTCAGGGTGTGCGGCTATGTATTGAAAACCCCCAACATCCCTAGGAATACGCACCGTGATGAAGGAGTTGTCCCTCTTGTTTTCCTCATCCAGGTGTGCTGTGTCGTACTTCAACAACGCCTTGCTTTCAGGGTGCCCTGCTGGGGGTATTTGCGTCCTGCACGCCATGTAGGGATGTGCGTGTGTGATTCGATAGAATGCTGTTCTGTTTTTACTTGTGAGTTGAAATAATGCGTGGAAGTGGGGTTAGGGTTAGGGTTTAGGACCTTTCAATAACGGGACCTGTCACAATGTGGTAGGAAGGTTTGGATGTGCCACATAGTAAAATACAATGTTCCTGTACACAAGTAAGAGCATGTGGTTGATTCAACACATCCTGCACAACGTGTGCGTCACTGGGTCAGGGTTGACTCATAACCCCGTTATTGCTGTGCGTTCAGATGGTGACAGAGGATCGAGGCCTAGCTTCCAGCCTTAGCGGCGTACCAACTGCTGCTGCTCGAGCAGTGCACGCAGGTCAGGTGGTTCACAAGCAAGGAGGAAGGAGTTGGCTTGCAACAGGCTGCTTACGCTGCTGGTTGCTGCTGCCATAGTATGCTGGTGAGTGGGTTAAAGGTATGTAAAAATGAAGCAAGAACTTCACTGGGTGGGCAACCCAGCAAGGGTCTTGGTGGCTGGTTTTTTCTCTTGTTCCGAGCTTCTGCGTCATCGCTCACAACAGCCTGACATTCTGCATACACACTCATACACACCTATAAGCAAATTCATGCAGCACACAGCAGTTGACGTCAGCGGTTCAAGAGTTATCGGCACACGCTCCTCCCTCGTTCCTACAGCACACAGTACCGCGCAGTTTACTCACGCTGTGGATGACTCCCGCCCGTACAGCAGCCCCGGGTTGTCATCGTGCGGCTTGGGCCGAGGCGAAGCGGGGTTTGACTCTTGGGAACCCCGGCGATGCAGGGGGGCCATCTCGTCTTTGTGCCTCCAGCTGTGACGACAGAGGACCCAAGGGTGGGTTCTCTAGAGGTCAAGAGTCCACCACTCTAGCACTCTAGATGGTGGCCCCAGGCCTCTTCTGTGAGGCAGCCCGTGGTAGAGGAGGTTGTGTCTGCAGCAACCACGCTCTCGCAGACTCGAGATTAGCGAAATAAATACAATTAATAAAAGTAATAACACCTAGTAGTAATACTAAACAAATCGATTGCAAAGGAAAATATCCTCAACTAACCGCCAAAGAAGTTTACACCCCCCTGCTGAACCCTAGATAATATCTAGGGTCAGCGCTAGTTCGTTGTGATGACTCAGCGTAAGTCAAGATTTGAGCACATTGTCGGATTCTGGCACTTTAAATCTTGGCTTCCGCTGCGCCACGACGAATTTTGCGCCACGACGAATTTTGCGTTGGCGTTTGGGGTTCAATTGTGGCCCGTTCTGGCCCGTGCAACATCCCTGCACCATCCGCCGAGATTTTTGGAGCAGTGCGTAGCCGAGAATAAGTTATGACATCCTGCGTCGAGCGCGGGGCAATCCGTGGACTGGGCGCGGAGGTATTGGCCGGGAAAGATGGCATCAATATCTGGTTTTTCCCAAAATGAGGTTTAAAGAGGTTTTACAGGCCCAGATGAAGCGCCCCGGCCAGAAAGCATAACAGCTGTCGTATACTTTATGATAATTTCTCGTAAGTGTGTAGTGACACCGCACAGGCTTGAGCATTTTGCTGCCAACGGGTCAGGGGGGGGGGGTGAAAATATCAACGACTAGTTATGTTTTTGAGAATGAATATAGGTACCATGGAGCAAGAAGAAGGTACTAGATTACGCGCACCCACACACGCATGCACACACACACACACACGCACACACACACACACACGCACACACACACACACACACAACACACACAAATGCACACACATATGTACCACGCACGCACACACATCCACACACGCACACACACACACACACACACACACACACACACACACACACACACACACGCACACACACACAAACACACACACACACGATCACAAACACACACACAAACACACACACGCACACACAAACACACACACATACATACACACATGCATGAGGCAGGTTCTATCCAGTAATCCTACGAATATGATGATGCTGCGCACGAGCAAACTCATCTTTCTGCTGACACCAGTGCGTACCTTCGTTCCTGTGTAGGAGTGCTGCTTTACTACCACTACACGGAACTCGCGGAACCGCAGCTGCTGCAAGATACAGCAGCATGGATGCATGATCTGTGTCAAAGCCTTGGACTGCGAGGGCGAGTTAGGGTAGCAGAGGATGGAGTGAGTGGGCGATTGGCACGACGCGTGATTACACCGTACACATGGCAAGCTCTTCTTTTCCACATCTCCACACACTCTATATTTGCCTGGTACCTAATGCAATGTTGGGCATGCATTTGTTGCATCTTGTGTAGTTCAAGGAAAGTACAAACGTAAGCGTGTTCAAGGTAGCACAGAGCATATCTATATTCAATCACGTGGGGCCAAAAACATGCTGCTTTGCGTTCCAGTTTCTTTCCACCCTGTTTGCTCCTCATGCAGGTCAACGTCACACTAGGTGGAGGCTACAAACAGCTGCTGCAACATGTTGCTGCAGTGTCTGCCCGATTTGGGGATGCTAGCGGTATTGACTTCAAGCTAGCCAAAAACCCAGGTGTGAGAATGCACAGCTCCACCGTCATTGGTTAGGCACACGACTGGTGCAGGGTGCAATTTCTTGCGCCGGGATAGTTGCACGAGTACACGCATGCACAATACATGCACCAGACGTACGAGGACCCGCACATCCACACTGTTTTTATTGCAGGGGCAGCAAACAGAGATGTCCAGCGGGAGACTGGCTTCACTAGTTTATCCGTCAAGATTTGCAAGGTGCGGGTGATTTGGTGTACACTCTGTCCGTCAAGACATGCAAGGTGCGGGTGATCTTATGTGATAGCAGGAGCAGCTTGATTCCAGATTAAATCTTCACTATTTAAATAGATGGCACGCACCAATACCCTGCATGCGTGTAAGGGCCAGAATTTGTGATCACAAAGCCTGGGTCCGGGACCCGCCAAATTGATTTAACCACGTGCCCGGGATCCCTGTACTCTGTTGTTTGAGCTCCTGCTACAAATTACAGCCTGTAAATTCCTACGCCACTCCCCAAACAAACCGACGCCTGCAAGGTTTTGCCGCAGGCCAAGCACAGAAAATGCAATGACACACATACGGTATATGTATGGGACATACCCCGTAAGCCCAACATGATCGGTGTTCTAGTTCTCACATTGTGTGCACGCAGGAGCTAGTTACGCTTGGTAGCCGAGCACACGGGCGGGCAAACCCTCTAACCAATGCAGGTAGGCCTAGCTCTTTTTCATTTGCGGCATAATGTTATATGGACTTGGGCGTGCTGTTTTACATGCTACAACGCAAGTACACTAGCACAGTTCACACCAAAAACAAGAGTGTTGAGGCCGTACGCTTGCAAAGCAAAGATGTGTGCAAATATTGTTGACACATTATTTTTGACATTCATATTTTGTGTGCTCTGCAGTTTGCACCCCAAAGCAACGAAAAGTATACATGATGAGAGTTGTCACAAGCATATATACTGGATTGTGTGTAACGGTCACAGGCGGACACACTAGTGTAACTTCACCCCGAAAAGCTCTAAACCAGCTCAAAAGAATTAGACATGCAGACACGCACGCGCGTGCGCACACACACACACACTTAATTCACGTGCATACGTATTAGACGGTACACACACACTTTTCTCCATACTGCACACCCAGGTGTGCACCTCAGCCCCCAGCAGTTCCACGACATGCTCCTGTCTGCAGCTCGTTCGTCCCTTCATGAAGCTGACGGTGTGGGTGGTGTCAACACTGAATGCGACTCGCCGGGTTTGAGCCGGGAGAGCCAAGGTAGCATCAGCAGCAGCTTCAAACCTGCCAAGTTTGAAGGCCCGCATCCAAACAGGGGTGTCAGCGCTGACAGGCAAGTAAAGCGCGAAGTAAATTCCAATGCTGCATGTAAGGTTCCACAGAGTGGGAAGAAAATTGCAGAGGGCTGCTACGTGAGATCAGGGATTATAAGGGCAGCTGCTTGATAGCAACATGGACTTTTTGCATCAGCAACTTGATGTCAAATGTCAAGACACAGTTGGCTGGTGCGTGAGGCGAAGGAGAATGTGAGCAGCAGTTTAATTGCGAGGTCTGATACACTATGAAAATAAAGTGCTTTGAAGTTTAAATGCGTAGGGCAGGTGCGAGAGGTCAGGAGGATGCAAGCAGGAGGTTATTTGTAATATGGATTCTAGCACATGCACAGACCTATGTGTAATTGGCTGGTGAGTGACGTTTAGAAGAGAGTGGGCAGCAGGTAAATTGCAATATTGACCTGTATATGGACCTATCACTTTCTGGGGATCAACGAAGTTCCACTCTTCTTGAGCAACAGTGTGAAGTGCAGTTTCCATTTTTGCAATTGCAATTTTCTAGTTCACAAAGCATCTAGACCCTCTGGCATATCCCCCCCCTCGCCTCTATAACCACTCAAAGCATCCACTTTCCCTCTGATACCCCCATGCTGTTAAACTAGTCTATCTTATCATACGTGCTGTTAAACTAGTCCATCTTATTAATGTAAATACCAAAGATCCTCGATCACTTTGTGACACAAAATCTAAGAATTAATCAAATTTCCGTTTTTAGTTCGTAGGGGGGGGGGGTTATTTTAGAGCACGAAGGGACTTCGTCAGGGTCCTGTCGGGAATCAATTCGTAAATTCGAAAGCCCCCCACAGTTGGCTGCTGCTGCTGCCCCTGCTGTTGCTGCTGTTGCTGTGTAGGCTGCCGGACCATTGGCTGCATGGGGAGAACGACAGCTGTGATTGCTTGCATGTATGCTTCCCTCAATCAGAGAAGCAACCTTCTCTTACCCACATGCCATCTCCACTGAGATGCCCCAGAAGAAGGGCTTGAAGGGGCTGTGAGAGGAAGAGGATTGTTATTGGAGCAGCATGCATGGGCGCCCCACGGGCCTCTTCACTACAGCCGCGCCCCTAGCCTTCGCCTATGCCTCTGCCAGCTCCCTGAGCTGCCTTTCCCTCTGCAGCTTCTCATGGCCTCTCTGCTGAGCAGGCAGCCCCTCAGCAGTGGAATAGGGCTTCGAGATCAGGACCAGGGGGTTTGCCCTGGCACACTGGGAGGCCATTTTTAAAGTGCCCTCAAACCACAAAAGTAATAATTTTTGACTTTGAATCCAGTCCGGAGAGGGCTCCGAGAATTATTAAAAATTTCGCTTTAATTATTTTATTTCTGAAGTGATCGAGGATCCACGGTAATATCCAGGGATGGGTCATACGGACTTTTGAGACGTCCCATACGGATTAATACGCTATTACTGTACGAACAATATATCACGCCGCAAAAATATTGTTTTTGGGGGGTGCGGCGAGCTCACACCCCGTGAAATATATAAATAGTTGAGGGGGTGCGGATTGGTGCGGATTGAATTTAAATAATTATTTTTGAGTTTTTGACGGGTCATGAGTGGGAAAGAGCCCCCGAGAGCCCCTGTGGGGCGTGTCCAGACAGGGATGGCCAGCTTCTGCAAGCCCCCCCCAACCGCCGAGCAGCGTGAGCAGCAACATCTAGAGGAAGGGCAGAAGTTCAAGCAGCAAGTGCAGAAGCAGCGTGCAGACAATCAGCAGCGTGCAGCGGAGGCAGCCAAGCACAAGCGCAAGCCGGGCCGTCCACGCAAGGACGCCTTCGGCATGCACAGCATTCTCAGCAAGGCCAGAATGAAGCAGCAGGAGAACAAGCGCCCGGACCGCGAGCGGAAAAAGACGAGGAGCGTCGCGCGCAGGCGGGCCAGGTGCAACTGGTGGCACCCAGCTGTCATCATTCCCATCATTGTGAGGAGGAGGGGAGTGACGCAGAGGGGAGTGAGGAGGGGGGCAGTGAAGAGGGGGGCAATGA
>Ga0307968_1000251_pt1:0-27500 | contig 35685 bp, 27 predicted proteins | sample OrgLakmetagen650_FD_201834 | JGI IMG/M metagenome (GOLD analysis project Ga0307968, IMG submission 201834) | Saline water microbial communities from Organic Lake, Antarctica - #650 | ecosystem: Environmental > Aquatic > Non-marine Saline and Alkaline > Saline | place: Antarctica: Organic...
TGTGTGAGAGAGAGAGAGAGAGAGAGAGAGAGAGAGAGAGAGAGAGAGAGAGAGAGAGTGAGAGAGAGAGAGAGAGAAAGAGAGAGAGAGAGAGTGAGAGAGTGAGAGAGAGAGAGAGAGAAAGAGAGAGAGAGAGAGAGAGAGAGAGAGAGAGAGAGAGAGAGAAGAGAGAGAGAGAAAGGGGGGGGTGTAAGAGAGTAAGAATGTTATGGACGTGCTTCGGAGGCCCAGGCAGGAAAGGCATCCATCGTGCAAAGACTCAAACTGAAGCTGAGGATTATGAGAGGGTATGAAACATGCTAGAAGCGTGGTAAAATGCAAAAATAACAGGGAAAGTCCATAGGTGAGCAGCAGTTTTGCACATGGCATGTCCTCAAAAGAGTGAAAGATGATTGGTACCCACATCAGGTTTAGAAGGCAATGTTTGTCTCACACCCCACTCCACTAGCAAAACGAGCAAACTCTTGATATGATGCCCTTATTTGTCACCATAAAAAATATGCAGCCAGCGTTAAATGCAACCGCCACCTTTTGCATGTTGGCCTTCCTCTCGCCTGAGGGTGCCAGGCCCACACTCATGCCCACGTCGGCATCCACATCAAATAAGTTGTAGAAGCTGCCGTGCCTGAACAAGGAAGCATTCCACGTAGCTGAGCGGCTATTGAGGCAAAAGGTGAAGGCGGTATGAGGAGGAAAGGCTGTTTTTTGTGAACTTATGAGTTCAGTGTGAAACACCTGAACTCAGGTTCTTGAAGTGTAGCATAACGTGAGATGATCTTGCTTTCTGGTTTTCTCAGGTTTCTGCTTCTTTTCTCCATTCTTTTTATTCCTTGGAGAGCACAAACTCTCTCTTTAGCATACTTCCCCCCCTCCCTCACCTCTTTTCTATATTTTATTCTTTAGTTTGCTCCCTTTCTCCGGTTTCTCTGAGTTGTTGTGTTCTCCTTGGTAATAATGACAGAGCCCTAAGCATCTCACGATGCAAGTGGAATATAACTGAAAATAGGGAGGCTGGTTTGTTCGTGAGCTGAAATTAGGAAGGCTGGTTTGTCCGTAAAAGCTGAAATTAGGAAGGCTGGTTTGTTCGTGAGCTGAAATTAGGGAGGCTGGTTTGTTTGTGAGCTGAAATTAGGAAGGCTGGTTTGTTTGTGAGCTGAAATTAGGGAGGCTGGTTTGTTTGTGAGCTGAAATTAGGAAGGCTGGTTTGTTTGTGAGCTGAAATTAGGAAGGCTGGTTTGTTTGTGAGCTGAAATTAGGAAGACACTACCATTTCCTTGCCTGTAGGCCTGTCCTTAACAAAGAAGAGGGAAGAGGGCAAGGCTGCAAGGGGTCTGCTTGCGTCTGAAGCCTAACCATTCTTAAGAGAGGATGGGAGAGCAGCAAAATTTGCTGCTCAAAACACGCACAAGCTGGTGTCCTGTCGACAGGTCGATATCAGACATGCCAGCGGCAGACAGACATAACCTGTCAACCACTTCCCCTTCCTTACCTTTGTCATTATAGGATTACTTTTGCCATGAATACGAGGAAACATTTGGGACCTGGGCACCAAAATGCTTCTTACTTTGTGACCGTGAGCAAGCAGGAATTTACCTTATATTCAGATCAAAACACACTTGCACACCATCCTCAGAGGACGTACTCCTTGCAATACGCACCTCACAAACAGCACCAGGTCAAAGCACGAGCTCTTGATTTGCCAGAACTGTGGGGGGCAAACACACAAGTCAAGAGGTGCAACTCAGGAGTTCTACATCTCAGGAGACAACAAAAATTTGCCCTGCACACAAAAACACTAAAAAGAAGACAAAAACTCCCTACACAAAGCCTGCATCAAGATGCTACCAAATTTGTTCGTACCAAACACGCTGTCTTCAGTACTGTTAATGTCTCTCATCAGGAGCCAGTTCTAACCCAGCCTGCAGGCCTGCAAGCCTCCTGCTTTCATTGATTTTTCCATCCCTTTTGCGGAGGAGTTCTATGGTGTGCAGAACCCTAAAAGTAACTTCATTTCCACACATACAAAGTGGGAGGAAGATTGATGAACTGCCAGTCTCCACCTTTATTTTTTCCACCTAGATAAAGGCATGACTGCGATCCAAATCCCTGGTGCAACGCCCGAACAGAGCATCAGCCCAATCACACGCACCTGACGATTGAACCTTGTCATCTGCCGCAAGGCAGTTTCTGGTACCAGCAAGCTACAGGGATCGTGCTGGGGATGGCCTTCGGGGACCCCATGGGCGTCTTGCCGATTGACCAACCAAGGCCAACGCGGCTCGGCTGCTGCAACTCCTGATGGCATAAAAGCAAGGCATACACAGGCACGTTGCAAGATGCAGCGTGGTGCTAAAAGCATGCACTTAAGGCCTGCTTGACGTCTGCAGCCAGCAGCTTGATCGCTCAGCTAGATAGCGAATGCGGGACTGCTCTAAAAGAGTAGGGAGCAGGGAGGGGCCGAACGTAATACAAACTGCCGGTGACCTGCAGTAGCTGAAAGTTGCTGCGCTCAAGGATGATCTGACAGCCTGGTGAACTAAAATGTGCATAGCTTGTGGTTTACAGAGCAGGTGCTCCTCTTTAAAAACCGCAGGTTGTGAGCAACTGCATTTGCTGATGTCTGGATCACTGCACAGACGTGGCATAGTGCCCTGTGCCAGTTTAAGAAGCGCAGTTCTACGACAGTACGTCCCCAGGTATAGCTATGTACATGAAACGATGCTCTCCTAGCGTGCATCGCACAATTACTTAAACCTCACGTATGCTGTGTCAATGCGCATATATACAGACATACATATATAATACACGACTGACACGATGGTGCAAACACACACACACACAAGTAAAAAATGCATGGAACTAGAAGCAGCTCACCATGAGTAGCACCAGTGTCGCCCTCCAGCCTGTCCAAAAGAGCAGCATTGTGATGATGTCTTTGTTCTGTGTTCTGGTGCAACAAATGGTGCTCTGCATTTCCTGCTACTTGCTGTTGGAGGGCCGCACTCTGATATGACACGTGCCGTGTGCTGGGTGCTGCCTGATGGAGGGCTGCACTCTGAAACGTGCCGGCGTGGATTTGCGAGGTGATCGGTGTCTGCAGAGGGGTTGATGGCTGCTGATGTGCCGCAAGCAACAGCACGTGTGGCTGCTGCTGCTGCTGCTGCTGCTGCTGAACCGCTGGTGGGTAAAGTGGTGCTGCTTGTGGCTGCCTCTGCAGGGCTGAGTGTACTGAGATATGGGGCAGGGCGTGAGGGTGTGCTGGTACTGCTTGTGTGAGTGCTGGGTGTGCTGAAAGCTGCTCGGATGCTGTATGCTGCTGTGGGGTGGAATGCACTTGCAGGTGCTGGGGCTGCTGGTTTGTGGGGATGCCTGCAGGGCACTGGCGCAGCTGTTGCTGCTGCTGCTGCTGCTGGTGTTGTTGACGGTTACGTTGGAGGGCCAGGAGAGGTGCAGATGGCGGCATTGATAACAATGCTGATGGTTGGGGGGGCAGCGCTGCTTGCTGCATGTGGCTGCCCTTGTTTGCGTATTGTTCAGGCCTGTTGACGGACGACACAGCAGGCGGACTCACACCGCCATCGTGCACACGGGGCCGCTTAAGAGCATGGCTTTGACGCTGATGGCATTGCTGCTGCTGCTGCTGCTGCTGCTGCTGTTGGGCATCAGCAAAAAGCAAGTGCTTTCGCTTTGGGGGGGGCTGAAGCAATGGTTGTTGTTGTTGTTGCTGCTGCTGCTGCTGCTGCTGTAAAGGTGCCAGCCCGTATGACGATCTCTGCCACAGCACAGGACGTTGGCTGATCTGAGGTCCTCCGCCTGTTGCTGCCACACCTGTGCTGCTGCCCACTGGTTGAGCAACTGGTCTTGGGGTAGCCCTTGCATGGCTCCTGGCTGGCAGCGGGCTGACTTGTAGGCATGCTGGATGTGATGTCTCTGGCTGCTGCTCCTGGTGTTGCTGAGGTGTAACAGAGGCCTGAGGTGTACCAGAGGACGTGCCATTATTATTGTTTTTTATTGTTTTGCCATGCAGTTGCATGTGTGGTCAGCAAAAATAGCTGCACGATGCAGAGCCACGTGTAGCGTGAGGCACGCAGCGAGTCGAATTGTATGACAACGTGTAGGCACTAGAGTGAATTGTTCTGCCGCTGCTCATGCATAGATAAATATACAAAGGGGCGCACACACAGCACACAAGCAAAGACAAGAGGACACAAGCATGCATGCACACACACACAGACACGCTCACGCACACGGACACGCACACGCACATACACACACACGCACACACAATCACACACTCGCACACACACGTGCACACACACATACACACACGCACACACGCACACGCACACCCATACACACACACGCGCGCGCACACACACACGCACTTGCACTTGCGCTCGCACTCACACACACACACACACGCACACACACACGCACACGCACACGCACGCACACACATGCACATACACACACACACACATTCAAACACACACACACACACATACACACACACACTCACACACACATACACATACACACACACGCACACGCACACGCACACGCACACGCAGATGTTCATGCACACGCGAACGCACACACAGACGTACACGCACACGCGAACGCACACGCGAACGCACACGCACATGCACACGCACACGCACGCACATGCACACGCACACGCACGCACATGCACACGCACACGCATGCACGCACACGCATGCACGCACACGCATGCATCATACCTGGAAGCAGCTTTTGAGAAAGCTGATAGTTTCTGACAAGGATATGGACGGATTATTCATTCTAATGAATTAAAATAGGATGGCACAAGTAATAGGACAGCTGTCTGTTCGATTCGTAATTTTGAATTTGATCTGACCATTTTTTTCGCATTTGACACAAATGTAAGTAACACACAAGCTCATTAATTACTGCTCCCAAAACCGCAAGGCTGCCTGTTCCCCCGGACTTTTTTTGTTGGTAGATGAATTTTGCAAAGGGCTTCGAATTCGAGCAGACACCCCAACAAGCGGCACGTTAATTCCTAAATGAAAAATTGCTTGTAGCCACTTGCCTTGCTTAGCTGAGGATCGGGGGGAGAAGAATGGAACAAGTAAAGAACATGCTACCAAAACTAACAGCACATACATGCTTTAAAAGCCTCTTCTCGTCCTGACGCCACCCTATTTATACCTAGCACTGTGTGCTCCTCTCGCGTAACCACCCGCGACTCAAATTTTCAACAGCTTGCTAAAGACAAGAAACTGAATCCAAACCAGTGGGAGGTTCACCTGATTGAGTTTGAATTCTGTGAAGACACTAGGTCTGATCCCCAACTCCAAAAGCAAAAGCAGCCACAGCACAGCGTGCTTATTGCCAACCTAAACAGACAAGGATATAGGGAAGTCAAGCTCCACGTGATCCTCGTTGGAGTTATGGGGACTATCTACAAAGACTATACAGACAAACCTCTGGCAGACCTTAATCTGGATTACCATAAGATTAAAAAACTGACAAACAAACTGAATGAACACTCCATCAGACATCAGACATGCATCTGCACTCATAAAAACAAGGTATGCACTGCAATTTAACACAAGCAACAACAGTCAAGGATTGGGTCTGGGTGCTACGGCACACAACCTCCCTGACCCAAATTAATTTCTTTATAATTGTTTGCGCGGTGGGTGGTCGCCTGGTGCGGGCACCTAAGTAACCCCCTTCCTCAATCATGCTGGCTGTGCCATCACTACCAGCGGAGTCTTTTATTTTTTTCTTTCTTTCTTAGAACACACGCATTGGTTTCGGACACCACACTTATTTAAAACTCTGTCATCACGAAAGTATGGAAATATACCTATTTTTTGCCAAATGACAGCTGTCAATACCTAGGCAGATCACATCTCCTAATAAGACTAGTTACTTGATTTTAGCAAGCTGCTCAGAATAGACTGCATATACACTATGACAGAAGTAAATCCTTGGCATGATTAACAATTGTATAATCCAGGTACGGTCGCACAATTACTCCATCCCACTGCTTTAGCACGATACCGCTGAAAGCAGGCAAAGTTTGATCTCGAGTCTCGAGTGTAGTAGTTGCTGCCCTGTTTGTAGAAAAGGAAGGCTAAGCAGGCAGTGAAAACCACTCCCCACATTGATTTAGGAAAAGTAAGCCACTTTGGTACCGAAAACCGTAAAACTCCTCTACCGGCAGACAAAAAAGGCCCAGTCTGAGAGGTCCAACAGAATACTGGAAGAAAAAAAGAAGTCACAAAGCGACTGGAGTACCAGCCTCAAACAAGCAAGAGCACCAGGCACCAGGCACCAGGCTCCAGACATTGCAGAGCTAAGCTAAAGGTCTACAGGGATGACCATCCATCTCGGCCACTGCCAATCCACAATAACTACCAAGTCTCATAGCCAGCCCTACAGCACTGAACCTGCCGGGCTCTCCGCCACCACACAGTGCCTCGGTGCAAGCTTATAGAAAGGTCTACTAAGCAAACACTGCTTGCACTACCTCAGCATTACATCGCTCCGACAACAGGCTCTGTTGTTCGCCCCTGCATTTCTGACATTCAACAGCTTGTGTTTTGTCACTCTACAATGTTACATCTTACTTTTTAAACGTGACTGCCAACGAGGACCTGTAACATCATCGGCTAGCAGTCGCACTTCTTGACTGAAGGCCTTTCTTTGTAAACCTTGTAACATCAGTAGCTTTTAACGTGACTGCCAACAGGGACCTGGCACCCTTGGGCAAGAAAGGGACCAGCATGCAGTTAATTGCCTTGCAGCTATCCTATTCTTGCTAGTAAAGCAACCTGTTTCTCCTGAATGACTGATGGCTAAATCTGTAATCTCTGTTTCTCCTGAAAAGCTGCAGTGGGGGGTATAAGGTAGGGAATGTTCCAAGAATGTTCTGAGTCACTCCTGCAGAAAAGGCAGCCACTACATCAAAATTGAGCTTATTATACACAACTATCATACATAGCTCATCATACAACGGCAGAGCAACACGGCAGCCCTCAGCGTGTTAGCCGTGGCAGCAGTCATAACCAGGGCCCGGCTGTAGCTTGCGACCTGCTCCTGGCGAGTTAGGCACCGGCTCCCTTCGCGGCCAGGCATGCCCTGGCTCACGGTTTCAATTGGCAAGTTGTGGAAGAAAGCATCGGACTGGTCTGCTGTAGCTGGGTGAGCTGGTGGGGTGGGCAGCTAGAGAGGAGAGAGAGAGGAGCTGTTTTTGGGGGCTGCATGCGTCCTTTGTTCTCTCTTCTGCTCCGCTGCACTTGTTCTCTTGGCACTCCTGGTTTTTGTAGGCTCTCTCAGCCTCTTGTTTCCTGTTTCTGACTGAGGCTTCTTATACACACATCCTGAGACATATCAACACCTTTATTCTCGTTCTCCTTGATGCTTTCGCTTCACGCTTTTTCGAAACAAACGTTCTCTTTCTCTATACACCTTTCTCTTCTACATACATCTGTTTCGTGTTTCCCCTAGCTTCTGTTTCTTTTGTTCAGCCAGGTGTAGTTTCAGGCTTTTCCCAAACTTCCGCTGAGATGCCAAATTTGAGGCATATATAGTGATGTAACCTTACCTTATCATACAAAAGTCTTGACAAAATCGAGCTTATCAAACACAACTTTTTTGGCACTAGAATTGCATCAGCATAGCATAATCCAAGCAGCTGATGCCTCGTGATTTCGAACACCACCAACCGACTTTTTGACGTTTGGAAGCGTCAATCACTGATCTCATTCAAGATTGCTTTACCGTTGTGGTGGAGGTTACTCATTCCTCCTTAATTTTTTATTAAGCAGCAAAGTCAGCACAGACAAGTGCAGGTCGTGACAGAAAACGTTCGATGTTCTTCTCGTGTTCCTTGCTGTCCCTCTTATACAGAGGTGTGACACGGAGCTTGCAAAAAAATATTAGTCCCTTTCAAGCTGAAGCAGGTAAGAGGTCAGAGTGCTTCAAGAGGGCATGCGTGGAGGGCTCCCTTCCACGGAAAGCCTTGAAGACATCAAGAGGTGCGACAGATCCCCCCAACGCCAGCACGGTGTCTCTGAAACGCCTTCCGGTGCTGCGAACTGCGTCTTCATCTTCCAAGCCCGCCTCCTCGAACGCGTTGAAGGCGTCAGCAGAAAGCACCTCGGCCCACTTGTAGCTAAAGTATCCAGCGCTATAGCCTCCAGCAAAGATGTGGCCAAAGGCGCAGAGGAAACGGTCCTCCGGGAAGGGGGGCATGACCTACAAATGTGTGGCAGAATTTTGGCATGGTCATCCAGATTGTGCCTTCAAATTACGAGGTGGGAGGGGGGGATGTCAGCTGTGGTGCTAACGCTAATGAGGTTTTCGGGAGAGCAGCATTGCAGGCACACCTTGCAACAAAGTCACTGACACAGAGGCCCTCCTGTTTGCAGCCGTGATCTCACACACCTGAGTGCGAGCGGCAACCTTCTGGTCACGCTCAAACACAGACTCCCCTTTGCCTGGCTCAAATTTGGAGTGCAGCTCAAGGTCCACCACACTGAAGTGCACCTGCACATTGCAGAGGGTAAGCAGTGCCGGAGTGGGTCAGTGTGTGTTGGCGCTTGTGCAACAGCACTCAGCTTCTTTGCGACATCCGCGTTTATGCGTGGCCTAGCACAAAGCAGCAACAGGCAAGTGTGGATACGAGCAATGACCCACACGACACGGCCATCTCGTGCGCAACAACGCTGTGGGCAATAATATGCGAGATACGCCTAGCGCTTCTTCCTGTTGCAGCATCACATTGGAAGCACAGACAGAGGGCAAGAGTTGCAGTAAGGGTACGAACGAGCATGATAACTCAGCAAAGGAACACGTGCAAGCTCCAAGGATGGGTCATACGGACGTCAGAAACGCTTAATATGGTACATACTAGTACGTTCTATTATTGATTATACTATTATTACGTCAAAAGTCATATATCAATTGTCTATAATGAGGGACAAATAATTGATAGCTATATTCAGGCTTGTTTAGCCTTTTCAATAAACGCTGATATTCTGTTACCTTCTTGGAATTGGCTAACATATATGCTTAGAATTGGCTCGGTTGCTACTGGCGACGGTAACCAAATAGTAAATGGAATTAAAGATGACACTAGACAGAATTAAGTATTGGTTTATATGTTGCATAAGACCGAGTAAACTATCGGAGGTGCACAGCGACTAATTATTATGTTCTCTTGTCGAAAGAGTGGTGGAAATAGTATTACCCACCACCTCGAAGACAAAAGACAAAGTCGTTCATTGTGTCATGTTGACCCTTGACATATATACAACTATCGTAGATCTACATTATAATTTTACCGTTTCTCATTAATTAAATATATGATTCAAAGTGTTAATCAAATACGTTGTGTAACATCCCTGGCGAGCTCCTGATCCCACCTGGCGCAGCATCATGGTAGCTGCACGGAAGGTCTTGGCTGCCTTGAGCCTCTGGTACTGCTCCTCAGGTAGGGGCTCCTTGGTTTGGTAGTGCTTGGCAAAGCTGCAGACACATCAGGGGGCAACAATAATGTGTGCTCTATAATGTTTGGATAGATAGCTGGTGTAGCTGAAGAACCACAGGTCTAACTTGCAGGTCTATCTTGGTGTAACTGAAGACTCACAGGTCTAACTTGCAAGTTTCACTTCCAGTAACTTGCAGTAACTTGCAGGTCTAACTTGGTGTAGCTGAGGAACCACAGGTCTAACTTGCAGGTATAACTTGTAGTATGCGCCTGTCTTGCTCAAGTACATGCCTGCCTTGCTTGCAAACCAATAGGGAGTCGTGGCAGAGAATGTATCTCACGCAGATGCCTGTCTTGCTTGCAAGCTAACAGGGAGTCATGACGGAGAAATGTATCTCACGCAGATGACTGTTTCGTTAGTCACAATACATGCACACGGTCCCATTGTGAAGTTCTTATTGTGAAGTTCAGGGAATTGCATTGCAAGCACCAACCACAGCTACCTCAACAAACCTGTACAGTGTCTTGCGATCGTAACACCAGTTCTCCTGCGAGGTGGGTGAGTGTAGTTTGAAACGTGAGTGCAAACCTCATAGCTACTTTTTGCTACATCGCGCAATGTGGTATGTGACTGGGAATTGAACAGGGCAAGATGACGAACCTAGATCTAGACATGTCAGACTCGCATTGCAAAGAAAAGGGTGCACCTATGATGCTATGTCAATTCTGTGAGAGGACAAACATACAATTTGCTTGACCAGTAGCAACGACGATTTACTTGCTGTCACTAACATTCAAGAGCTCAGCACACAAAAAATCAAAAGCAGCTACAGCGCACAGTCCCTGTAACGATATTTCCCTCCATTGCCATGCTCACTGACAGCGCAGCATGCCTTGACTACCATCAGAGCAAGCCTTCACCAGGGACATGAATAGAGCAAAAGCAAAATCACAAGCTCATCAGGGCTTCCTTCTCGCCCCAATCCGCTCCCTAAACGCCCCCTTAGAACTATGCTGCCTAGTTTTACAGTGCAGCCCAGTTTAAATAGACCACAGCCCCTCACCATAAACTGAGAGGGCAGCTACACCGCATCCCACTTTACCATCCCACTCGACCATCCCACTCTACCGTTCCACGCACCATAAACTGGGAGGGCAGCTCCACCGCGTCCCACTCCACCCCTCTGATGCCACTGCAGTGGCCCTCCTCAACCTCCGTCAGCATGTGCTGAAGAGCATGCCCAAACTCGTGGAACATGGTCTCCACCTGGTTTGTATGTGTATGTGTGTCTATTTGTGAGTGTGTGTGCATGTGTGTGCGTGTGTGTGAACTCGTGGAACCTTGTCTCCACGTCGTGTTTATGTGTACTATAGTATATGTGTGTATCTGTTCGCGTGTGTGCATATGTGTGTGTGCATGTGTGTATGTATATGTGTATTGTGTGTGTTCAAAATGTGCTCCAAATTTCCTTGCCATAAGCACCGCCTTCCACATTCTGCTCAGCTTTTTTAATCGCCTCCGAGAATGCTAAACCTGTCTCAAATTAAAAAACAAGAACCTGGAAGATAAGCGATTACAGTGGCAAAAGCCGCCAAAGGAAAACACTAGCTGGCGTTTTTCTCTGGTGGCCCACAGTAGCGAAAGCAAACAAAGAAAATCACTAGCCGGCGGCTATTTTGGAGGCTCAGGAGCAGGGTTGTGGCAGGACCTGACACAGTTGAGCCTCTAGCCCGCACAAACCACGCCTCCTGCACACTGCGTACCTCTCGGAAAGTCATGAGGGAGGGCTTATCCCCGAGGGGAGGGCTCTGGTTGCACACCATGTGGGCGGCTGGAAGGCGTACTTTAAAGCCCGGGGGTGCAAACAGCTTGGACTGCGTGTGTGTGTGTGTGTGTGTGTATGCGCGTGCGCTATCATGTTACAGAAGCCAACTGGTGATGTAACTAGCATGCAAATTCAGACTTGCAGGTTTAAACGAGCAACATATCACTCTTAGATTGACTCCTGATTTGATATGAATCAAATGCTAAAAAATTATGGAAAAGATAAAAGGCGCCGGCCCACTCTGACACCTAGGGACCTCCTTGCCAAACACCAGATGTCTATTTTATCATAGAAATTTGTAGACAGCTCGTGCCCTTACAGGTCTCCCCTCTCCTATTACATGACATGCAAAACTTGCCCGTGCTTATGTGGCAGCGTCATTCCGGGCTTCTAAGCACTGATCTAAGCTGGAAAGCTCGTGAGAAAAAACATTCAGGGATGAAAAAATAATACCGTTTGTTTACCCCAGCCCTCTACAGGACACAGGTGCCTCTGTGCATTGGGCACTACCTGCCTGCTCCTGCTTGTCTCCTCTCTGCTTGCGTTTAGACTTGGCAGGAGCCTTGGGGGGCCCCCCTTAGAATTCTTAGAATACATCACCACCCTGACTACTACAACACAAAATTCATAATTTTAAGTGATTTTTAGATAGATTTTAATGTTTTAGGACCAGTGGGAACATGTGGGACCAGTTTCCAACTTTTTTGGAGGGAGGTCCCAAACGAAAAAAAATACTGAAAGCCGGTCCCACCCTGTTTCTGGCATGTGGCGAAAATAATTTTCCTCATGGGAAAATTTTTTTGGGATTTTACGTGTGACCGCAAAATTTTTTGTCAAAAGTGAAAATATTTTTACCCCCGAAGAAAAAAAGTAGGGAAAATTTTACGTGTGACCGCCACCTTACGATCACTTAGGAAATTATTTAACTATTTGGCCAGAAAGCGAAAATTTTCTTGGAGGCCTCTCCAAACTAACTTCGAAGTGACAAATTAATTACTTATAGTGGTTTGAGGGTGAAAACCGAAATGAGCTCCAAGCGCGCCAATGTGAACCCCCTGGCCGGGTTCTTGAAGCCTCAGCCACAGCTTCAGCCTCAGCCACAGCTTCAGCCATAACAAATAGCAGTAGCAGTGCACAGGCAGCATTCTCAGGCTCTCGAACTCAAAAATTTATTCCCGACAGGGCCCTCCCAAAGTGCTCTCGAACTCAAAAAATAATCCCCAGACTCCCTCACGAACTGAAATCGAAAATTTAATTAATTATTTGAAAGTGTGGTCATGAGGTGATCGTAAACGAATGGTATACAGAACCATTTAGTTTAAAAAGCTCCCACCTGGCCAACAACTTCAGCCATCCACGCCCCTCCTCGCTTCTCTGCAGGCCTTGAGTAGGGGTCTAAATAGAAGAAGGCCTTGGGTTGCCCGTTCTGTAGGTTTGCAGGTACACAGAGAGAATGTGTTTGCAGGCACACAGAGAGAAAGTGTAGGTTTGCAGGCACACAGAGAGAAGAAGAACGCGGTGAGTCAGGGATGCGTGTCTCGTTCAAATGGTTTGCAATTGGTTTGCTGTTGATTTACAAGCACTCGTAGAGAAAGAGACGAGGTGAGACAGGCACGGCTGGGTTGCCTGCACTGTTGATTTGTGGGCGCACAGATAGAAAGAGACAGGGTTGAATAGGCCAAGAAAGTGTTATAGGAACAAGCATTGCCACAAGCAGTCGGGACAGCAACAGTGAGGCCCACAGCTCAGCGTGAAGCAGGGTTGTCCAGTTAAAGTTTTTCAGAGGGGGGACACTGGGCAAAAGCCAAAACATGCTCCTTTTTGCATGGTGCAACTACTTACACGTCACTTCATCAAATTGGACCCAACCTTGCGTTTAACTGATGCTGACTTTATGAGCTACCTGAGCATGTGCTCAGATTTAAACAAGTCGCCCTGCGTACAGAATGACAGGACTAAAAGCACACGTCGTGCACTTGTACCCTAGATGGGTGCTTTCCAGGGGGAATGGCACCTTAATTTGCATCTCGCCAACCTCTTCGTCTTTTTGCCCCATTTCTCTTGCAATGATCTTTATTTATTATAAGGACTTCAAAACACTATAAATCACTCAGTTTGGTGCGCTGGCTGGTCAGATATAGCATATGGCTGCTCAAAAAGTAGGGTTCACGCCGCGGCCGATTAGGTATGGGCCCCTTTACTGGCACGTTTCAAGCCCAGCTGCATTGGAATCATTGAAATCAGCCCTACATATCAGAGGGAAGGGTGACCAGAATGGCCTTCTCTGTGGAAGGTGCGGTGTAGTCGGAGCAAAGGAGAAGTGACTTAAAATTGCAAGCGTCCAGTGTTTACACAGCACAATATAAACATACACTTGACGCTAGACAAAGCTTGCCTTATAGGCGAGCGAGCGATCCTTGCTTTTGATCTGAACAGCGTACCTTCAAGACCTTGAAGAAGCTCACGTCCTCATGCCAAGTGGGCGCCTCTCCATTGGCGGCTACAACCTCCACCTCAAAGAGACGCTTGGCCAGTCCAAACATGCCCTCAAGCACCTGCAACGCCACATCACGACCAAGGATCAAATATCAGTACCAGCAGAGACATGTTTAGTCTATACTCATCCAGTCCAGTCTAGACATGCCCTCTATTAACTGTGCCGCCACATTCATGACTGAGAGATACACATGGCAGGACCAGCGGAAAAAGTTTTGGGCGGCCCAGCGGCACAAACATAAATATGGCCACATTTTTTTGTGGACCTCTCAAGCACCTGCGCATGACAAGTATATGATGACAGGCTACAACACAAGCAGCAGCACGAGCTTTACAAGCTGCCAAATCATACGTGCGGCGCATCAAGGAGCAAGTACGTTTTTAGAGAAAAGCACACAGCGCACAGAAATATCTGAACCTCACTCATAGCCCCTCTTCGCTAGCAGAATGAACTGACTCAACCAACCATAGAAATACAGACCGCCACACTGACATGCACACGCAAGCTTGCAAGGCACGCACACATACCTGTGGCAGGGCAAAGTAAGGGCGCAGCTCTTCTTCATTGATTGCATACTTAGCCTCTCGCAGGCGCTCAGACCAGAAGCTCACGTCCCACCACCTCAAGGAGTCCTCTTTGAAACCCTGGACGCACAAAGAGGGTAGAGAGGTTTCTCATCCATGTACACAAAAGCACACAATTTCATAAGTCCTTGAAAAGATAAAAGGCACGCGACATAGAAGGGGCACTTGGGCCAGAAACCCACGACCACTGCTTCAAGGAGTTTATAAGGAGCCCTGGACGCACGAAGGGGGTATAAGGCAGAAAAGGGTCACGTTTCAACATTTTAGTATTTTTGCTGCGAGCTTCAGGACCTATTAAAGTGGAGGTATGACAGGCAAGCACAGGAGTCTCTAGCAAATTAGCAACACTTTTACTCTTTTTTTCTGTGCAGTGGCCATCAACACCATAGACAGCATAAATTGCACCAACGTTGCCCAGTCACAGGGCTCTAGACAAGCTTAGGGATCCCTCACACGTTTTTACGAGGATACTTTCCACTATCACCATTATCAATCATGAAGTGCCACCCACATCACGGAACTCCAAAGTTCTCTGTCTAGTCTTTCCGTATGGCGGTTGATCAATACCCACCCGTACATGGCAAAAAGGAAAAATCCACCTGGTCCTTGGTAAACTTAATGGCGCATATCATGTTATTATTGGTACTTCTGTGAAGCAGTCATTGCCCCCTTTTATGAAAAGATTACTAAATTACCTGACTTTTGGCAAATTCGGTGACCTCTGTCAGGTCCTTCTGTGCGGCAGTCATCGAGGACGCACGCAGCTCCTCTAACAGAGCCTCAGCCTTGTCCAAGTCAGCCATCTACGGCAGAGAGGTATTTGTTGGAGGGAATGAGTACCTGGACGGGACCTGTGCAGCCACAACTGTATACACCTCTAATTCTTAAATAACACAAGCACATACTTACACACACACACATTCACAATCGGCGTCACAGTTACTGTCAAAGCGCTGTTTTAACCACCTACGTTCTTGTGTGTAGTTTTGAAGTTGTGATAAAAGTGCTGCATCAAACTAAATAAGCTCAAGGAAGATCACATACCGTGCAAGATGTGCAAAACAAGTGTGTTGTGATGTGTGCACGAGTGAAACAATTCATTGTGAAATTTCTTGACAAAAAATACATGATTTTGTCAATGGTGGTAAATCTGTGTCCACTGTTGGCAAACCAATGCCCCTCCTTTTAGCAAGCACGTGACTCACAGCTGTATATTTCAAAATGGTGAACAAGAGGCTTAAGACATAAGTGCACATAACTTCCTCCGTTACACCTGCACATATAATAGAAAAGAGTTCCTACACAAAAAAAACTGTGCACGCTGCTGACACAGCCACCTCGTCTCCAACACACCTTTTTCGACATGGACAACTCAGCAAAGTTACTGAAGCCGAGCAGTTTGGCCTTTTCCTGGCGAAGAGACAGGACCTGTGGGGAGAGGAAGGAGCGCTTTTTGTGTGTGTGTGTGCGTGTGTGCGCGCGTGCACACCCTGTCTGTGTGTACAAGTGCAGGACCATGACTTGCTAATCTGTGTGTACAAAAGTGCAGGACCATGACTTGAGCATTGCAAGTAGTCAGATGGAGAGGAAGCACCGCAATAACTCATATATTTTCATTTGTGTGCATATGAGAAGAGGTTTGCCTTCCAGTTTGCCTGGGACACACCATTATGACATGTACAGTCAACCCCTGCCGTTGTAATGATACGTAGCGATGATTTGCAGCGACGACATGCCTTGCTGCACTTATGTTGTGATGGTACGTAGCAATGACACACCTTGCTGCACATATGTTGTGATGGTATGCAGCAATGACATGACTAGCAGCAGCCGTGTATTGACGCACCTTTTCAATGAGGGGACTGTTGTCAATGTCTCCAGAGCTTGCGCGTGTGATGTTTGCACGGTACATCGTCTCACGCAGCTCACGATTTTTTGCGTGCGTCATCACCTGCCAGGTTGAAGACCAGTAAAATAATGATGTTGATTAATATGAGTTTTGCAGCATTTTTACTGCAAGAATACAGCAAGTCAGGCCACAGAGAACTCTAGGTGCATTGTTGCGTCTTCCATGTGCATGTGTGAAGGAAATGGACATATTCATACTTTAAACAAGCATAATCAGATCTGCGTGTTCCGAACGATGGAGTGCGTAAGGACTAGTTAGAGGGGCAACATCTGCTGAGAAAAGACACCTGAGCATTTGCGTGTAGCATAACGATGCAGGGTGCTTGTGCAGTAGGCAGAGAAAACTGTAAAATTGACACCTTATGGCATGGAAACCCTTCCTTGTCCTTGCGGCATGGTAGCTCTTCCTAAGCCAAACCCTGCCACACCCGGTGTTTTAAGGGTGCAATGCTAGCATGAAAAGTGTACAACAGCAAGAGGCTGCTTGCCCTGGTTCTCTCCACCCCAGGCCTATACTTACCGGAAAGTAGCTGGGGAAGTCTAGGGTGAACAGCCAAGGCCCCGACTCGGGTGTGGCTCCTTCGTGGCCCTTCTCTTTGGAAGCAGCCTGTGCCGCTAGACCCAAGGCAGATTCAGGTAGGCCATCCACCTGCATGTGCGTGTATGTGTGTGTATGTAAACGTATGTATATGTGCGTATGTGTGTTTGCAAATTAGATAGGAATTGGGTAGGCCATCCACCTGTGTGTGTTCAAGTGTGCGCGTGTGTATTTCTACGTATGTGTGTGTTTGCATGTAAGTTAGGACATGTAAATTTGTTCACACATCTGTACATGCATAGAGGTTTTGTGTGCGTAATGCGCAACCTTACAATGAAACACACAAGTGATGATTACACGCGATCGCATGTGGGAAGAGTGACCCTTCCTACCTCTTCTTTTGAGGTGACAAGCTTTTTGAACGCCTTGGTGGCGTCCAAGACGTTGTTGGAGAACTTTGTGGATAACTGGGCCAGCTCCTGCTGAATCTCGTTGAAGCGGTCCTTTTGGGGGCCCTCCAAAGCCACACCCCCAAGCACAAAGTCACGCAGCTCTGACTCGACCTGCGTGCACCAAGAGTCGGAGCTCAGTGTGTAGGGCTGACCAAACGTGAAGAACACCCACGCTTCAGATACGTACGTTTGGCAAAGGAGCACCCTGCAAAGGGTATACTGCACACGCAAACAAGCGTGGCTGTTCGATGCTGTCATAAAGTAAGCACGTAGCACGTGCGCAGTTTTGGCCGTGCAAATCGTGATAAATTGGCCGTGCAAATAGTGATAAAGCATTTGTAGCAGTCGCGGCAGAAAAATGCAGTCTTAGAATGAGCAGGAAGTGCAACGTACCACACGCTTTTGCCCAGGTGTTAGCTTCTCCCAGTCTGATCCATTCCTCAGAGCCAGAAAGCCCTCATACAAAGGCCTGCGTGTGGTATACAACAGACTGACGGTAAGTGCGTGACAATGCATGTGCACGCGCATTTGCATACACATGTGCAAACTCAAAAGACCTCGTCATACAGGGATTTGAATGCAGCTCACTGTCCAGCCCCCATGAACGGGAGTTGCAGCACAGAAGCCTTAAAAAGCGTTATACAAGCCACACATACGAATCTGGCCAACCCTATCGGTTGACACGCACTCACTTGCTCTGGCTGAGGCGCAAACCGAGCTTCACATTCTCTGGCTGCACCTCCTCCACGGCCTTGCGCAGCTCCTCGTTGTCTTTCACTCCCTACATCCGGCAAAATTAGTTAATCATATGACCTTGCAACCACCCTTAATTAAGTCTGTTATGACTCCCTGTACCTGTACTATGATTTGATGGATTGTTTAACTTTGTGTTGCATCGTACAATTCTAAATTATGCCCTTTATCCCTAAAAATGTCCAAGCACGTGTTAAGTTGGGCATTCATGCGTGTAGACGTCGATTCCATTCTGTCCTGAATCGTGAGGTCCAGGTGCACGTATATCTGGAACAGGAGATGAAGCACTGGCAGTATTGACTTGCTGCACTTTTGTGCTTGCCTCTGCACATCGTACGGTGACATCAAAACAAGCGTCACCCACAATTCTGACAGTTGCTGTCTATCACTAAATAGGTGGCAAGACATCATTAGCAGCACATTGCTTTAGAGAGCACTTCATCTGTGGCCGTGTGTAGAACAAAGCAGGAGCCATGCTATCCCTGCTGCAAAAGCATGCTAACGCTTTACTATAGAATTGGCACTCTGTGGGCCTTGTTATTTTGAGTCCTAAAAATCTGTCGCGTACAAACATGAGGCACGCGGCAGTGAGGGGAGAGTATATGACAAACCTTGAGGTGACCAACAATGCCCCAGGCACGTTGGTGACGGTCCACGATGCGCTCTAGGGGATCTAGCAGGCTGGACCACTGTGTGTGGAGAGTGTGTATGTGTGGAGGGGAGGCTATGTAGGAAGTTGTTGTGTATGCACTATTTCACCTGCCTGCCTGCACGCCTTTTATCGTCTGCATTCGTCTGCATTCACCTTCAGCGTGAGTTCAAAGCGCTCTGACAACAAGGGTTACCAGCTTATCGCTGTCACGCTTTCATCTAGCATTTCTACATATAGAAAGTGATGCGGTCCTGGCAGAGGAAAAAGTAGCTGGCAGAGTGCAGCACAAAGAGAAGGCACAGGCGGATGTGCAAAGCCTCAGTTGCCAAGGAGCCATTGGTCATACCAAATGCCGCACAGCCTATGACGTAAGAAGCAAGTGGCAAGTCCCCTGTTCTGTGGTCTGGAGCCATGGGCTTTAACCCGTGTAACTCAAAATGCAAGGTGGGCCACATGAACTCTCTTCGTCACTTCTTCTATTCTGCTGTGACACACGCGCACGTACACCACACCCACACACACCGTAGGAGCTGCGTTCTTTTCCAGGGCATCAATGTCAGCGTGCAGCTGGGTGAGGAGGCTTCTTACACCGGGGACCACGTGGTGAGGCTGTGAACCAACAAATAGCAGAAGTCAGGTACGAGGGGGAGGTGTGCATTTTTTGTCGTGCATTCTGCTCATAAGCGAGGAAATTGTTTGCTTGGCACACACAAGCATTTGAATATTGAAATTCAGCAGAAGCCTAGATATTCACTATGAGGTGATCATGCAAGCAGTTATCTGGATGGGGAGGCGGATGAAGGAGACACACCACCACACGCGCAATGCTTGTGCGCAGCATGAGGCTGCTCATGCTGCCACGCCTAAGGCACCTCACCTTCACTTGGTCATACAAGGGGAAGGCTGTGTCCTGCGCAACGGGAGTGTTTTGTGTGAGCGTTGTAGTGCAAAAATGAGCGTGTCCTCGTCCACACATGCACTTTAGACCTTTGTCCACACACGCACCGCAAGCAGTGGGTTTGCTTCTACCGCTGTTTCTGCTGCTGGGGCTGTTGCCATGCTTCGTGTGAGGAACCTGTGGTCTCTCCTCCCACTTGTGACAGGGGTAGTGGACAAACAAGGGCCACCAACTGAGCCAGGCAGACCCCTTGACAAGTTGACAGAGGAGCTAGGAACGACAAAACAGTGGGGACGAACAAAGGAGAGACTGGCGGGAGCAAAATTGCAGCGAGCTACCGAAGGCCTTAGTAACTGTGATTTACTGTTCAATGCTTGCATAATAAATAATCGCAGCATAAATATAATTTACAGTTTCGTTTGTTGGCCGAGGCACAGATTGTAGGCCGAGCGTCTCGCTGTTTTTTATCCATGTATGTTTCTCCACACGTTTTTGAGTGTGGTGTTCTTTGGCCAATCCCATTCCCTAGCCCCTAATCCTAACCGGGTCCCTAAGAACGTGCGCAAGGGGAAAATTTTGGCCGGGAGACCCCAATATAAGTAGATCTAATAAATATGAATTTTAAATAGCAAGTGCCAGCCAGCCAGCCAGCTCTTCTGTCACCAATTTTAACGTTGAACAAAAAATCTATTCACTTAGGTCATTTAGACAAGGAGGAAAAGAAAACGGCCCGGTGATGCGCGTGCGACTGTCTTCAGATAACAAACGTGCGGACATTTGCGCGGACAAGAGAGAGCAGCCCCCGTGCACTCGCATCTAGCAAAAGAAGCTTGTAGCGTAGTGCTCGTTGCTGGAAAGAAGACCACCTTTGGGGATGGACGAGGATGGCAACTCACTGCCATGGTATAATACTGGGGGGCTGTGAAAAGATTCAAAAAAATCTTAATACGTCTGGGACTGTAACAAAGCGTGATTACGAACGGAACAACCCCAGATCTCAGTGTTGCAGCACATGTTAAAAACTCTTCAACACTTGTTTCCGGGAGAGCGATGCAATATGTCGTAGGTTGAAAAGTAGCGCATTCCATTAAGATCTACACCACCGCTGCGATCTACTCTTCTATAACCTTGCCTCAGGGCATCTGGCACTTGCAGTGGGGCAACGGCAGAAGAAGAAGCTACGGCAGGCGGCAACGGGTGGGGGCTGGGAACAGGGGAATGTTGTTGCTGCTGCTCTACATGCTGGTGCTCCCCCTGAATCCGTGTGCCCGCGAGCAATCCATCAGAGCTGCCTGCACCCCCTAGGTACGAGGACGGCGACCTGGCAGGGCTCTTCAGCGCAGCTAGGGCTGCGGAGCCTGTGCCAACTTTCCTTTTTGATCCTAGATCGTCTGTTGTTGCATCTGTTCCACTACACAGATCAGTGGGTGCAAAACTGTGGATGGGGGGTGGGGCAGGAGGAAGGAGAGCGGAGGTGGCAGCTCGGACGCAATGACCTGAAATGGACATGCAATTTGGTAGCATGGGCACAGGGATGGCAGAGATTGGGTCAGGACTCATACATGTGTTTTATCGTATGAGTATGTGTGTTTCTTTGTGACACCGCCTTCCTGCAAATTGTAGTTCTTTGATACATTCACAAAAGCACAAAAGCAAACTTTATTTTGGCACGGACATAAATTACCTAAACCAGATCAGCGGTGACATGGAAAATAAGTGTTTGATGCAGTGTCATTAGTGTTTAATGGTAATCAGTAGAATGTGGCAAAGGTGCAGGCCAGAATTTGTAGGAAATGTCTCATCAAGAACATTCTGACCTGCAGTTCTTAACGCAGGTCTCGGCCATGGTTGCCCTTCACAGTCTTTGTCCGGAGACTGCAGAGCAGACCAGCCTGCATCGCCAAACCCCTTGCTTAGCAGTCCCCCCCCTAAACTGCTGAGCGGGTAGCTTCCGCCTCTTTCATTCTCTTCCCACCACCTGGGGCTCTCTCCTAAATGATGCTGCTGCTGCTGCTGCTGCTGCGGGCCTGGTATGGCGCCCCACTGCGGCTGCGGCTGGTGGCTCAGGCTACTGTTGAGGCTGAGGCTGCTATAAGGAGGAGACCCTGCAGGTGCTTTTGGTGCTTCTGGTGTGTCCCACATGCTAGGAGAAGGACGCCAGGGCGGTGACCCTGCGCTTTCAAACGACAGCACTGTGTGAGTACCAGCAGCAGCAGGCTGTAGGGGCGGCGGCAACGGGAGGGGCAGTGGGGACGGAGTGTTTGAGAAGGCTTGAGGGGCATAGGGTGTTGACGGCAGCAGAAAACTTGGCAAGCCCCATGCACCACTGGCACCACCATCGCTGTAACCAGCCGTGCCAGAAGAGGCAGGAGTTGTGCGGCGTGCATCCTCATGCATGGTAGACTCTGCTACAGCTCCTGCAGGCACCTTTGAAACGTCGGTGTTGCTGACGCTGCTCTCCCTTCGCTTTGAGGCTGCAAGGTCAGCCAGCATGCTGCTCACCTGTGTGAGCGGGCAAAAGGGTGTGATGCGCCATGTGCATGTTGGAGAAGTGCGTGATATGAGCGTGTTGTCACTACAGGTCTGTCCCCTACAGGTGATGTCCTATTCTTGTGAATTAATTAACTCTGCTCGCGGTTTGGTCGGCGTGCTCGTCCTTTGCGCAAGCCGTCACGACGCATCAATGTACCAGCTTGACCATTCGATTGCAAGTATGGGCTATGTATACCCTTACGAACATGAAAGTATTATGGAAACCGGGTGTAAACGAAAGTAAGTAATGAATCCTTGAGAGATTTCACTACTTACTTTCATATAAAACCCAGTTTCCATAAAACTTTCATGTTCAAGGGGGGAGATATAGCCCATACTTGCAATCGAATGGATAAGCTGGTACCACGATTCTTCGTGACAGCTGTCATGCTAAATCAGTGGCATGGACAAATCATGTGAATTTCCCTGGGGTTTATAATGTGAACAATGATTTTACGGCTATTTAGTTGTTTGGCCAGATTAGATGGTCCTCTTGTAACAAACTCTCTCTCTCTCTCTTACCCAGACACAACCATCAGCCACCTCAGCAACACCTTGGTGCGTTGCTTGAGCTGTCCCCACTGTTTCTCATGTAAAGAGAGGTTTATTAAAATAAAGAAATGTTCAAAGTGTGGATAAGGAATAGTTGCTGGAGATTCACAAATATTTACAGGAACTCCCACCATTCTCTAACCCCACCCATCTTTGAAAAAGACCTCCCAACACATTTGCAAGTGTTGCAAAATGAAATAGATCTTTGCACAGGTTACAAGTTGTTTGATAGACCTTGCGAAAAACAGCGCTCATTAAACCGCAGGAGACCTAGTTTGCAATATGGCCCGCATAAGCCTTACTTGGTTTTAATTAAGGATTGACTGATGGTGGTTGGGGAGGAAGCAAAGCGCTGATTCCTTTTGAAATGTTCAAATCCTTAATTAAAACCAAGTAAGGCTTATGCGGGCCATATTGCATTAAACCGCAGGAGACCTAGTTTGCAATATGGCCCGCATAAGCCTTACTTGGTTTTAATTAAGGATTGACTGATGGTGGTTGGGGAGGAAGCAAAGCGCTGATTCCTTTTGAAATGTTCAAAGAGGAATGTGCCGTAATGCGCAGGTTGGATGCAAGAAAAAACAAAGAAACGAGAATGCCTCACCGTCGTTGCTAGGCCACCAGACTTGCTAAGCTTGCTGGCACTCCGACAGCCAGGGGGCCCAAGGTAGTGAGGTGCTGCTGCAGCTGTTGCTGTTGCTGAGAGGCCGTAGCTGCTCCTAGGCTCAGGTGCTTGCTCCTCTGCTGCTGCTGCTGCTGCTGCTGCAGGAGGGAAGGACTGCTGCCAGTAATCTTGCCGCTGCTGCTGCGGCGGCTGCTGCTGCTGATGCTGTTTGTGCTGCTGGTGTGCAGCATGGCTACTACTCACACTGAGAAGCTGCTCACACGGGTCGCGATGATCACAAACAAAAGGTTCATCCCCCCTTGCCCACGCAGGCTGCTGCAAACAGCCACCCTCTTCCTCCTGCCCTTCCTGCTGTCGCCCCCCTTGGGCCTCACCTGCTTGTGCTATTGAGTGGGCTGGGCCTATTGCTGTACCCCTCCCTTGGCCCGCTCTCTCTGCTGCTGCTGTGGCTGCATAGCTCCCTGTCCTACTCCTGCTGTACCCAGGTGATGAGGTACTGCCGCTGGTTTGTTGCTGCTGCTGCTGTGGTGCCTGGCCGCTCGATGCGACACCGCGCTGCACTGGTGCATCTTGGTAGTTGCTGTAAAATCCATCTCCCGCCCCTTGATTTGCACCCTCTCGGCCGTGAACAGCTGTGTGCGGGTCAGGGGTAGGTGAATACCCGTGGACAGCTATGTGGGCAGAGTGAGTCTCTTTGCTAACATGAGGTGTGGGGTGGGAGGGGTGGGGGTGCTTGGCTTCTCGGACGCTGTGATGGTCTGAGGAGGTGGCTGGGCTGAGCAGCCTGCAGATTAGTGTATCAAATTACTCTGTTTGGCTGAATTCAAACACTTACGTATGTTGAAAGCTTGAAGTGACCAGATTTTCCGTGCACACACCGCGCATGTCACATCAAACGAGGGAATGGTGATTGTTTACCACGACAAGTCTGTCTGGATGGATGAGGCTCCATGTCTCACCATTCAGAAGTATCTATTCAGAAATAATGCAGCTTTAACAAGAGGTCCCTCTACGGCAGATTGTTAGCATGGTAACTAAACTGTTTTCAAGCTGGACAAGTCTGTTGGAAAATGGCAGAGCACCCAAGCAGCTTCTGCAATTATATTGGCTTTTCACCAAGTTGAAAACTCCATAACTCATATTGACAGAAAATTGTAAACAATAACATATCTGCAAGCAAGTCCTGCAGCCCCCTGCCCCACACTCACAAAGCTACCAGCACACACATGGTCACCCACCAAGCATCATCGACGTCTGACCCATTCACGGAACCCCGCAGGCTTGCCACCTCCACAGCTGCTTCTTGCTGCTGCTGCTGCTGCTGCTGCTGCTGCTGCTGCTGCAGACCCTCACCATCTAAAATGACTTCAGGTGACAGCTCCTCGTCCTCGTCTTCCCCCTCTCTATCTCCTTCCTCTGAGCCGTGCAGTGAGAGCTCCTTTGCCTCCGCCCCCCCTGCCCCCTCCTCTCCTTGTCCATGGCCGTTAGCCCCATTTGCAGCTCCTGCACTAATACCCTCCACACCTCCCACCCCCCCTCTACTTCCTGGCTTTGCGTCCTGGCTCCCATGACGAGCATGCACAAAGGACAGGCTGGCTTCTGGTGACAAGACATCATCACCGCTCTCAGTACCAGCACCGTCACCATTTCCAGCAGCACCATCATCAGCATCACCTCCTGCCTCGCTCCCCGTTTCCTCCCACAGCCCACCACGCGTGAAGCCTGGGCCTCGCTTGTATCCTCCCACAGCCCTGTCCCTCTCCATTGCAGCGCCATGTGCCTGTTGAAGAAGTGGTGTTCTACGTGAGCAACGAGCATGCACAAAGGACACAGAGGGGCAGAGGGCTCAAATGCAAGTGCGGATGCAGCACGTGAACTGTTTTGATAAGAACAAAAAATCTTGCGGGCAGTTACAAACGACTCCCCACATACTTGAGGGCATGCTGCGGTGCCCTTTGCCACCCCTCCTGCTGCGGGTGAGGTCTGAGTGACCCCGGCTCCAGATCCCCCTGCACGTTTTTAAGTGGGGGTGAATTGTATAAATATATGAAGTGTTTGAATGCCAGCAGGCTTCTTGTTTAACGCTGCCAAAGGTCAGACTTGAGGTGCCTTGGTGGAGCTGTCATGCCTGAGGCAATTTGGCTGCAACAAAGCTGCAAAGTGATAAAAGATTTGTGGATCAGAGATAGCTTTTCGCTCAAATCATCACCACTTATATATTGAAGCCCTTTCAAGTAAAGCCTCTGGCCGATTGATTGCGTGCTTGTGATACGCTTACAAGGTTGCAAGCACGAGATGGGTGGATAATCGAAACATGCATGGACGGTGCATATGGGTATCTTTTTGCACGATTCTGAGTCAACTCCTTTTGGGCACACTGCGTTACATTGAAAGATAAGGTTGTACATTGAAAGTCAAGGTCATACATCACACATACGCACATATGTGTAAGTTGTTGTGTACACGGCGATCTAGTAGGGAGATCTCCACCTATAGCACGGGGAAAAAAAGGTGACAGTGTCACTGCTTAAGTTACCTGTGTGTGTGTTTGTGTGTGTGTGTGTGTGTGTGTGTGTGTGTGCATGTGTGTGTGTGTGTGCAGTTGCAGTCAAGCACATTGCTTAATACGACTCTGGCCAAACTTGCTGTCAAAGTAAGCCAACACACAGCCTCTTCTTTGAACTTCTTCCACCCACAAGAGCCCCAGGCAAAGGCGCACCAAGGTAAGGCCGTTCAGGCAATGCCACACAAACCCTCTTATCTATCCCCTATACCTGTGAGGGCCTCTGACCCACCTCCTCCTCCTCCTCCTCCTCCTCGCAGTGGCTTTGGCTTCCGGGCTGTGGGCCCTCGTTCTGCATCATCCCGCGTCAGCTTCACGATGGTCTGATGCTGCATGAGCACGACCCTCTCCAACCTGCTGATGTGCTCACGCCTCTGCAAAAGGACAGTAGATCAGAGCCGGATTTTTTCACACGCTTATGCCTTTGTAACCCACATGCTCAAATTTTGTTTGCAAACCACCGAATTTAGCTCATCAGCAGGCAAAGCAGTTGCGGTTGTGGTCAAGCAAAGGTGCCTTGCAAGCTGTTGGAAAGCAGTTTGTTAAGCTCAGCATTACCTTCTTCAACTCCTCGTGATAGCTTTCTGCCTCAGACACGAGCTCGTTCACGCGTGACGTGGCAGCGACGAGTTTTGAATTTGCAGCTGCAGCCGTCTTGGTGGCCATGGAGGACCTCTGGGCCTGAGGTCGTATTCGCAGAGAGTTCCAAGTAAGGCAATCTCACACATTCAGCAGCAGGTTTGTAAAAAATATGAACACCATAATGTTAGAAGTAGTTGAAGATATATGCATTACAGGAAACGCCGGAGCGAGTGTGCTGTAAGACGGGTGCAAAGCATGACTTTTTTCCACAGAGAGCACTGGCGTGTTAGTTTGTTAGTAGGGTTGGCCAGAACCATACATATATACGTATATACGGTGTATATACGGTATTTCAAGCAGTGAAGCCTCCATACATACGGTCATATACGGTTAAAATATACGGTCCTGGCCAACCCTATTTGTTAGCTAAGTATGCTAGCATACTAAAAGGTCCAGCACCTTACTTATAAGCGCCAAGAAACGGTTAAGCAACGCTTTAAGATAAAAGATGACAGAAATGACAATAGACACTGAGGAATCAGGGCTCTTGCGCCGCCAGTCACCCTAGCCACTAGGTGATACCTCCTTGGACCATCTTTCACGCACAGTCAGGAGTGGTCTTAACACATAGATCAGGAATGACCTCCAGGCACTGAAACAGGAACATTTTTTGTACCGGACACAATTACTTCAGCCAAAGTTGAAAACGCAACCACGTGTACACACTTCAATACACATTCAGACAGAAAGAGAGAACAAAGAGAGAAAATGCAACCACGTGTACACACCTCAATACACATTCAGACAGAAAGAGAGAACAAAGAGAGAAAATGCAACCACGTGAACACACTTCAATACACATTCAGACAGTACCTACCTGGGTGGTGCGCACGCTTGCAGCACTGGCTTCAACGGCTACCAATCTCCTGCAGAGCTCCTTCACACGCAGGTTCAGGCCATCCCTCTCCCGAGTCACTGACTCAAGCTGAAGGACAACAGAAGTCAGCTGCAAGGAATGCAAGTACAAAGGTCAAATGATAACCGTGTGCGG
>Ga0307968_1000251_pt1:32500-35685 | contig 35685 bp, 27 predicted proteins | sample OrgLakmetagen650_FD_201834 | JGI IMG/M metagenome (GOLD analysis project Ga0307968, IMG submission 201834) | Saline water microbial communities from Organic Lake, Antarctica - #650 | ecosystem: Environmental > Aquatic > Non-marine Saline and Alkaline > Saline | place: Antarctica...
TGGCTGCAACTACATGCGTAAGGAGGGCTCCGCTCACAGTGAGTATGGATCAAAGGAAACCATTGTAATAGGTCTGAGATTTCCAGGAATTGATCAATCTGTATCAAACAGACCTTTGCCAAGTAGATGCATGCTTGCCCTGCAGAAAAGCTCGTGCTGCTGCCCTTGGCAACTCAGACACACAAAAGTTCGAACTTGTCCAATCAGTCACCTCCATTTTAAATACCATGATTCACGCTCTGCTTCAAAAAAAACATGCAAAGTTGTCAAACACACATACACACTCTGTATCTTAGCCCCTGGACTATACCTGATCTGGACATTTGAAAATTACACAGGCATCCTGTCGAAAGGAGTGCCACCTGCTCATGCATACTTGCCCGTCATCCGTTTCTGTGACTGCTTACTAATTGCTGCCTTTACACTGTTTCTCACACAGAGTCAGCTGGCAACAAATACACGGCGAACAACAACCAGTTGGCGTCCACCGGGGGAACCGGGACACAAGTGTAAAAGGCCTGCGATTGAGTGCGTTCTGCTTTCTGGGTGGCTATGCGTTGTGGGAGATTTCTGGGGTTATTTTCTGGACTTTTTTGCTGTATGTTGTATCAGCGTTGGGAACTCTCTACTAACCTCTGTGTGCACGTGAAGCTTTTCAGGTGTGGCGAGCTCCTATTATTATAGCTACCCTTTGATAGAATTTACTTACTCTCTTCAGGCTGCTTCTTTTGCGGCTTTTTGGCACACGTCAAAAGGTAGATGAACGTATGTGCAATGTTGAATCCAATTTGGTGGTTGTCTTTTCTATGCGAGATCTATGTTGCAGCGGCTGTTTTGAGGGAAAATTGAACTTTGAGAGTTGCAAGTAGAGGAGTTGAAACTTCTGTTGCAGTGATTGCTTTGGTTCTAGAATGGACATTAACATTTTGGCAGCTTGTCGCAGCATCATACTATGCCTTACTACTTAAGTAATATGCAATGCATTCTGCTTCCATATGTACTGAAAGAATGTCAGAGGACGGAGCCTTTAGGCAGGGGGAAACCGGCATGTTTGTGGAGCTGGCGGGCGTTTTGGCTGGGCTTAGCCAGCGATTAAATGAGCATGAGATGTCAGGCAAGGGGGAGTACCTGGTCTCAAAGCATAGAAGGACCCCAATCTCTCTAGCACACACACACACACACACACTTTTATGCACAACACGCACGCACATGCACACGCACACGCACAACAAGCAAGAAACGAAAACACACATGCACACGCACATTCGCGCAGGTGCATGCATACACATACACTTGTACTGGCTGGGCTAAATGCCCACCGGGGTTGGTGCGGGGAAGGCTAAAATATTTATTTACAGGGGTTACCTGGGGTTACATTTAATATTTCTGAAATATGGGCACCAAGGTGTGTACAGTAAGGTACGTTAAAAATGTAGTTTGTTGTTGCTCTGGTGCAAAAAGTAGAAACATCCTGTGCTCTTGCCTCTGAGAATACGGACTCGTTTCTCCTGCGAAGAGACACTGTATGGGGGTGTGTGCAGTGAAAAATAGCATGCTGTTCATCCTGGACATCATCGTCAGCATCACATAAATCACAGGTAGGGGAGGACCTGGGGTTCCATGTTGCGGTCTCAAAGCAAAGGGTGCGGACACGCAGTCTGAAACGAGCAACACTGCGAATGATATCTCGAGGGAGGTCTAGGATCATGTACTTGGGAAGGCTGTAGGGAGAACGAGTAGCCACGGCCTTTTTTGGGGGCAGTGCACACCATCTGTTATAAGTGAATTTTTTGCTGTTGTGCTCTCGTGGGCAGCCATCAGAATAGGGGTCCAAAACCCCAAGTGTCTCTCTCTGAGGTCCAAAGCAAAACGAATGGGTTCATAGTTCCGCAGCTTTTCGTTGAAGAAATGTATTATCATGTACTCTTGTACAGACCAGTCATAGTGGCTGAAAGAATATGGGAAGACCAACAGTCATCAGAGCTTAGTCGCAAGTCAGCATGTAAATTTTGTTTGGCAGTAGTGCTGTTGCATTGGGTCAGAGACGTCGGAAGAATGTAGGAGACCGTTACCAGCCTGGCTTACCAGGCTTACTACTCGGTTACCAATTTCTGGCTTACTGGTAACCACCGTAAAGTAAGCGGTGGTAGGCGGTGGTTACCAGTAAGCCATGGTAACCGAGGTTAGTAAGCGGACATTTTTGTGGTTACTGAAGGCGCTTACCATGGCTTACCAGTTACCACCGCTTACTGATCACTTTCTAGTAAGCAGAGGCAGTAAGCCAGGGTTTGACATTAATTTGTGCTTACTGAACCGCTTACTGGTAAGCCAGACTATTAAGCCTCGGTAACTACATGGCTTACTGGTAACCGAAGCAGTAGGGATGCGTAAGTTAATACAACCATTGGTGTGTGCAAAGTTTGTCATAAATTATTGGAGCCTATGAGGAATGCTTTTCCTAAACTAAGGCGTACACACTTTCACACCAGCGAGTTTACCTAGTATGGTGCCCATGCTCACAACCCTTTGAAAGGGATAGAGGAGGCAGCTGATGAAAAAACAAAGTAAGAGTTGCAGGCTGCTCAAGATCAAATGGCTCAGAGAATAAAAATTTAATTGGCTAATTACATGGAAGACTAGCTACAACAAGTGAGAGCCAGGGCTTATATCCATAAGAAAGACTTGCGATGAGATGATAAGCAAGGCAATACAAGGCTACAGGTGACAAGCTCTTGATACGGTATTTCCACAATCAAATGCTTCATCACATACATAAGTTAATTATGTGAGAGGACTCGGCACATGTTGGAGCTTAGTACAGATCTTTGATATATGCCGGAAACAAACAAGGGCAGATTGCCACCCAGGGTGCAGCCACGGAGGCTGGACCAGGTGGGGGGAGTGTTACATGTGTATATGTGTACACGTCCTCACTGTAAAGGTGTACAACTAATTGGGGGCTAAATCAACAGTGATCTGTGAAGCTGGTATAACTCAAGAAGGAAAGTTTATTTAATTGCCACCCTGTTGCCTTAGCTGTTGGAAAGAGAGGCAAGTGTAGTATGAAAATTCTATGAAAATAAAAAAATAGAGCCGCTGTGCTCGTTGCAGTGGCTCTCTCAATTTTTGTCGGGTCTGGCGACCTGTGTTGGTATGCATGGTTATCAGGAGACCAGCCTCGCCGT
>Ga0307968_1000257_pt1 | contig 35305 bp, 30 predicted proteins | sample OrgLakmetagen650_FD_201834 | JGI IMG/M metagenome (GOLD analysis project Ga0307968, IMG submission 201834) | Saline water microbial communities from Organic Lake, Antarctica - #650 | ecosystem: Environmental > Aquatic > Non-marine Saline and Alkaline > Saline | place: Antarctica: Organic Lake...
TGATTTCTAACATAAATATATCCGTTAGTGGAATTCATTTTGATAAAGTTCATACAAGTTATTTAATAATATATTTATAACAAAAGTAAATCAATTTTTTATTATATTCAGGAAATAAAATAAAAAACTTTTAAGAAAATCGGCGTTTTAAACGTGCAAAGGTGTAAAAATAGATTTGAAGTTATTACTTTCACAGAAAAATACGATTTGAAAAATGTAATAGTATATAATATTGGGAGTATAATATACTATTAAAATACAACTTAAACTATATTCTATATATAATTTATTATGGATACCCAAGAACAACTTCGCGCACCTGAAGAAGATATTTACGAAACTGAAAACGGATTAATATTTAACCCGTTCAACCCAAACAATAAAGAGATTACATTGAACGAAGTTCAATCTATTCTTAATGAATATGGTATTACTGCAAAGGTACATAATTTGGAATTATATAAACGTGCATTTATTCACAGGTCGTATACCAAAAGACCTGCTCTGGAAAACGAAGCATCCAATATTACTATTGTAGACCAACCAGAAGGTTGTATTCCGCTTAAAACAAAATCAAATGAGCGCCTGGAATTTGTAGGAGACGGTGTGCTTGAGCTAATTACAAAATATTATCTATACCGCCGTTTTCCAAAAGAAGATGAGGGATTTATGACTGAGAAAAAAATTGCCCTAGTAAAAAACGAACATATCGGCAAATTGGCGTATCAAATGAAATTAAACAAATGGTTTATTTTATCCAAAAATACAGAAGATAAATTTACGCGCACAAACTTAAAAAAATTAGGTTGTCTTTTTGAAGCATTTATTGGGGCGTTATTTTTAGATTTCAATAAAATTCAAGTTGAAGATAACCAAGGATGGTTTAAAAATGTGTTTGTTTGCGGTCCTGGATTTCAAATGGCTCAAATATTTGTGGAATCGGTATTTGAAAAATATGTCGATTGGCAACACCTTATTAAAGTAGATGACAATTACAAAAATATACTTCAAGTAAAAGTGCAGAAAGAATTCAAAACAACACCAGCATATCTTGAAATTTCCCGTGATCTTGAGAATGGATACACCGTGGGTGTATATATTTGTATTGGAATGTCTATACACACAACTCATCCACAAAATGCAGAAATGTTTAAAACGTATGGTTCTTTTGAAAGAATTCAAGAACAATTATCACGAAACAAACCAGTTTTCGTTTGTCTTGGTACAGGAACGCATCGTGTTAAGAAAAAAGCGGAACAATCTGCGTGCGAAGAAGCAATTATGTTAATAGATGGAAAATAACAATAGTTGTTAGGGTGAAAAGTTACACAATATAATTTAGTATACGATATTGTTATGTCGTAAAAACATAAGTTTAATATGTTATTAGTATATATGTCTGCAGAACTTTTAGCTAAATTACAAGTAAAAAATCCCCCAAAATTAAACGATATGATTTCTGTAAAAATTAAGCCTCCCGAACAAAAAAAAAATGTAGAAATTGCACCAAAAATTAAAGACGTTCGAAATGAGCGGGCATTTAATCGCGACGATTTTTTACAAAAATTAGACAAACTAGTAGATGTTAAACAAAAAACTCCTCCGCAACAAAGTATCCCCATATTAGATACAAATATTAACAGTCAGAATGAACCATTACCTACACAAGTAAAACCTAAAAAACTTAAAAAAAAATTAAAATTAATAGAAGAATCTTCGCGCGTAAGTGAACGTGAAAAACGTGCATCACCTATAGGGGATACCAAACTTATTCCAGAATCACAAATACTATATGATACTAATATTGCAGACCGAATACCACCTAAATCACAAAAAGTGTTAATTAAAGCATCTAGTTATTATATGGATAATCGAGAGATTTTTAATAATTTTATTAATTCTTTGTTTGCTCCGTATAAACAAGAGGTAAAAGAAGCTGCAGAAACAATGAGTTGTGAAAATAGAGCTGGTGATGATTTCTCATTGATGGCACATCAAAAAATTGTAAAAGATTATATAAACATCTATACTCCTTACAGAGGGATATTATTATACCACGGTCTAGGATCGGGTAAAACGTGCTCTTCGATCGCTATTGCAGAAGGTATGAAAGATGATAAAAAAATAATTGTCATGACGCCTGCTTCTCTACGAAGAAATTATTACGAAGAATTAAAAAAATGCGGTGATATTATGTATAAAAAAAATCAATACTGGGAGTTTGTGCGAGCGACAAAAGAAAATATACAATCTCTCTCTACCGCGCTGAATTTAAGTTTAGATTATATAAATAAACAAGGTGGAGCTTGGTTAATAAATGTGAAGAAGAAATCAAATTACTCAACGTTAAAGAGTACCGACAAAGACATATTAGACAAACAACTAGATGAAATGATACGCTATAAATATCAATTTATTTCATATAATGGATTAAGAAGATCACATATGCGTAATTTAACAAAAGGTGAAACCGGTAAGATAAATCCGTTTGATAATTCTGTTGTTATTATTGATGAAGCACATAATTTAGTTAGTAGAATAGTAAATAAACAAGGCAAAAGAAGCGAGGATAGCGTAACTATGGAATTATATGAATTATTAATGGCTGCTGATAATGCAAAAATTATTTTATTGTCTGGTACTCCAATTATAAATTATCCAAATGAAATAGCTATTTTGTACAACATTATTCGTGGTTATATTAAAACATGGAATTTTAAATTGACTATAAATTCAGAAAGGAAAGTCAATAAAAAGACATTTGAAGAGCTTTTTAAGAGTACCGTGTTAGGAGGTAATGTTACAGATTATATAGATTATAACTCGAGTACTACTACATTATCTATAACTAGAAATCCATACGGTTTTGTAAACAAAACTACCAAAGGAAAGTACGAAGGAGTAAGATTAGGCGAGAGAGGTGAAATGAATGATTCAGCATTTATCGGTCATTTAACGCGATTGCTTGCATCTAATAAAATTAAAATTATCAATACAAATGTAGAATTATATAAAGCTCTCCCAGATAAGCTAGATGATTTCAAAGGATATTTTATAAATTCAGACAACGATGTTCAAAATATGAATATGTTCAAACGTCGTGTTTTAGGATTGACCTCTTACTTTCGTAGTGCACAAGAAGGACTTATGCCTAGGTATACAAAAAGTTCCAATTTTTATATTGTAGATATAGATATGAGTGATTTTCAATTTGGGGTATACGAAGAAGCACGTGTGCAGGAGCGAAAAATAGAAACCAATAATGCACGAAAAAAAAAGAAAGGTGGAAATGCGGATGTTTATGAAGATACTGTATCCACTTATCGCATATTTTCGCGCGCATTTTGCAACTTTGTATTTCCAAAACCTAGCATCACAAGACCGATGCCTGAAAAACTAGGAAGTGAAATGGATGTTGTAGTAGATGAAGATATATTAGATACCGGTTCTAAATTAGAAAATGTAGACGGAAAATATGAAGCGGATGAATTAGAAGACCAAGATAATGATATTATCGACAAAGATTATGATGAAAGAATCAAATCCGCTCTTAATTTATTATCTGAAAATAAAGAAGAGTTTTTAACAGGGGATGCATTAGGTACATATAGTCCAAAATTCCAAGCAATATTAGATAATATCGATAATCCTAATCACAAAGGTCTGCATCTTGTATATAGTCAATTTAGAACATTAGAAGGAATAGGTATTTTTAAAATTGTATTAGAAGCGAATGGCTATACTGAATTTAAAATTGTAAATACTCCTGCTGGTTGGAAATTAGATGTGCCTATGTCAGATAGAGGGAAACCGATGTTTGCGCTCTATACTGGGACGGAGAGCGCAGAACAAAAAGAAATAGTTAGAAATGTTTTTAACGGTGATTGGAAATACATTCCTCAAACGTTAGAGATCGACATATTATCAATATCTAGCAATAATTTATTCGGAGAAGTGATTAAGATATTTATGATTACTGCTTCTGGAGCTGAAGGTATTTCTCTTAAAAATACAAGGTACGTCCATATAATGGAACCGTATTGGCATCCTGTGAGAATCCAACAAGTAGTAGGACGTGCTAGACGCATATGTAGTCATCAAGATCTTCCAGAAGAACTTAGAACGGTAGATGTCTTTTTATATCTAATGCAATTTTCAGAGAAACAATTGGCGAGTGATGCCACTATAGAATTACGGTTAAAAGATACTAGTAAACTGGATGGAACTACACCATTTACAAGCGACCAAGCTTTATGGGAGATTGCAACTCTTAAGGAAGAAGTTACAGATAAAATACTTGAATCTGTTAAAGAGGCTGCTATAGATTGCTCTTTGCATTCGGCACAGAGCTCAGAGAAATTAAAATGTTTTTCATTTGGAACGGTAACTCCAGATGAATTTGCATATTCTGGTTCGTATACGAATGAAGAGTTTGATAGTGTTGCAGAGCAAAATAAGAAAATGGTTGAATTAGATGCAGAAGAAGTTAAAATACAAGGTATTAAATACGCAATAGTGAAAAGAACAGGTGATATATATGACTGGGACAGTTATATGATTGGAAGACCTATACAGATTGGAAAATTAATAAAAACAGACAAAGGATTCGAATTCCAGAGATTATAAGTAATCTCAATTATCTGTTTCAAGTTGTTTTATACACAATTCTATTTTTTCCAAACAATCCATATGCATTTGTTTCATATCGCGTAATAAATTGATAGGATTAACCGTAGATTTGCTTAAAAACTCTAGTAAATCTGTTTCATTATTATTATATTTGTAATTAGTATCTACAAACCTAACCGTATGTTTTTCTTTTTCAGATGTATCAACAGTCTCTTTTATAATTAATGACGGTTGGGTTTCTTTTTCAGGCGTATCAACGGTTTCTTTTATAATTAATGACGGTGGTTTTATTTCATTATTTATGCATTTATTTGCAACTTCTGGAGTATGTTTAGACATCACACCTTTAATATCACTTTCACGTTGCTTCATCATTTTTTCTAACACATCATCAATATTTCCTTCAAAAGGTGTGTCCTGACTATCTGCAAAATCAATCTCATTTGGTTTATGTATTGTAATCAAATCTGAGAAATCTTTTTGTTTGTCAGTTAACGTTTCAACGAATTCATTATATCTTTTTTCTTTTATATCTGCGTTTGTAATAACTGCAGTTTCAGATATAGATTTTTCTTTGATACGTAAAGGATTTAACTTTTTGGTTACTTCTAGAAGTACAGATTTGTTCATTTCAGTTAAGTCATTTAGTTTAGTATTTTTAGATACAGTATCTATTTCTGTTTCAAATAAATATTTAACTTTTTCGTAATTTTCTTCAGGAACACCAGCAAAAACATTCGTTTCCATCATTAAGTTCCATAATAATGCTTTATTTTTGTTTGTTTTAAAATCGCTCATTAATTATTTTACATAGTATTGTTTTTAACTTTGTGAAATAATAGATATAATACATATATTATGTCAACGATAAAAAAAAGAAAACGGAATAACAATTCAAAACGTACCATTAAAGCAACTTGCAGTCCTGCTAATCCAGGAAAAAAAAAAGATTATACGTGTTATACTAGTGAACATCTAGAAAAATTTAAACATTTATGGAATGCACGACACGCAGATGATAAAATAATATACACAGACCCAACTAAAATATGGGAATCACTCCGCAAGAGATTTTCAGGTGTATGCGATACTGAGAAATGTTGGATGAGACAATTGTTTGTAGCAGGAAATTTGAGTTATGATATTACAAAATATACTTTTGCACCAGACGCTCCGAAAACCTGGAGAAATAATCCAACCGAATGGCTTACAAGCACCGATATTATTAATGTAATGAAGCATTTTGAAAATTCGTTTAATGATTATGTATTTATTGGACCAAGTCCAATTGATTTTGATAAACAACTAATGTATGGTGATTGTGTATGGGAAGAACTATGTAAGTTTGATTTAAAAAAAATGCTTTCAAAACGGAAAAAAAAAATAGGCATAATATTTAATACAGACCCACATACGAAAGATGGCGAACACTGGGTTTCTATGTTTATTGATATGACCGCAACACCACATCCGTTTGTTTTTTATTTTGACAGTAATGGTGACCCGGTAATAGATGAGATAAAGGTATTTGTAGATAGAATAATAGAACAAGGTGCAAAAATGGATAAGACTATAAAATTCTATCAAAACCACCCTAAAGAACATCAAAAAGGTGATACGGAATGTGGGATTTACTGCTTATATATGATAACAGAACTGTTAAGCGGAAGAAAGAAATATAATTTTTTTTTAGAAAATACCATTACAGATAAAGAAATGGAACAATTTAGACACGTTTACTTTGATCATTCTTCAATAAATTAACCGAATTGCTTTTCAGTCCTTTTGTTTTGTGTTCTTCTGTTTTAATATTTATTTCCCGTTTTGAAGGAATAGACAGTAGCTTTTTAGGGTCTTTACACGTCGTGGATGTGACAAAATTGTCTAGGGTTACTTTCTTTGAAATAGTCTCTCTACATACAGCCTTGTCTGATATTGATATATCAAACGGTTCCAAATCCTTCTTGACATTATCCACTTCTTTTTGTATATGTTCTTTTTGAAGGATATCTGTGGTATCTTGTCTTTTAATATGTTCTATAATAACATTCATATACTCTATATGCAATTGTTTAATATTTTCATTCGGAAAAGTACCTTTAAGCATATCTTTTATCATATGTAGTATTCTTTTTTTATAGAAATCATATTCTTCTTTACTAGGTTCACTTGTATTTATCTTTTCGGCGAATGTATTTTTATAAACGTTATTGGACATTAAACGAATAGTAAGTTCATTTGTATTAAACATTATATATTAATACATTATATAATATTATTATGCATTCTGTAATACCCAGACAAAAACATAATTGGTTTACATTAAAATACCTTGATGCGAAAGTACCTATTATTCCGTTGTTTATAAATAAAACAGAATTTTATTTTTATATTAGAGGTCATATTAGAAATTCGTTTAAAACCGATAGATTGAAAAAATTTATTAATTTATTAATTTTACATTTTCCAAATGTAAAAATAGTGTTACAAACATGGAATTATACCGAATGTCAACGAGGTGCAAGTTGGAGAAGAAATATCCAATACAATAGATTACACGTTACAAAAAAATATATAGATTCTTATTTTAAAAATCCAAAAATAACGTCGAATATAATGATAATTGATGAAAATACCGTAAATTATAACGGTAAAACAGATGGCAAAATTTGTAAAAGTATGTGTCCTACAAAAGGCTGGAAAAATATGTGGTACGGAATTTATAAAGGTTTAGAACAAATACCATCTCAAGATAGAGATAAAATGGTTGTTTCTTTTAGATATGATTATTTTGATGTACCTACTACCCAAGTAAGTTCAATTGTAAATGAAAATACTATAATACAATTTATACACAATAATTTAGATACATCCAATATACAATTTTTACTAGCTCCGCTAAAAATTGGGGTAGATAATCTATATATGGGCGGTGTTGATAAAATAAAAACACTCGTAGACCAATTTTATTTTGAATTAGATAATATAACAACACTATTTCCAAACGTATACAGTCAAGAATTTTTAGTGCCGGTGGTATCTATTGCGATTAACAAATAACATAACTTAAATTAACATATTTTTTTACAACATTCGCTACTTAATAGCTGAACACGTGTAGAATTATTGAATATGTCTTTTCCTACATCGCAATCATTTGGGTTAAATTTATTAAATTTTTCTTGGGTAAAAAGACCTGGAAAAGGTTGTGATTCATTTCTTCCAACCACATACGATTTATACATATCACTATCTGTAGAAGGAACATATTGCGATTGTTCACATTTCTGTAAACCAAAAAACTGGTTTCTAAGGTCTGACTCCTTGTTAATATTCGTAGCGAACCCGCTCCAAGGAGATTGTGCGGTTCCAGGATTAAATACACATTCTGAGTTATATGCTGGTCTACGTATAATAGGAACTTTTGCAGGTGCTCTATGGTCTACAATAGGTAAGAATGAGTATTTTGTAGATATCGGTCTAAACGTAAATTGTGGTTGTAATGGTGAAGAAGGTATGTTTCTCTGTGAAATTCTTTTATTTAGTTCTTCATCTGCATCTATATTGCAATAGTATAATGCATCCATTTGTATATATACATATACAATATTATTGATTATTATAACTATCTAAAGTTATGATACTCCATTACATACATGTGTGGTATTTTTGCTATTCTTAACAAATCCAAAATAAAGGATACGATTAGTATAAATACCGCAATCCAAAGTGGTAAAATTCGTGGGCCAGAACAAACCCAATACACAGAAATAGGTTCAGAGATTGTACTTGCATTTCATAGATTAGCCATAAATGGTATACATACATCATCGATGCAACCCTTAGTTATAGATGATTGTACGTTAATATGTAATGGAGAGATTTTTAACTTTAAAAAATTACATGAACTAGTTGGAATACCGCTACAAAGTGGGAGCGATTGTGAAATTATAATTCATTTATATTTAAAATACGGGATGCGTAGAACATTACAAATGCTTGATGGTGAATTTGCATTTGTATTACTAGATACAAATCTATCTAGATGTCCTAAAGGAGATGTATTATACATTGCTCGGGACCCTTTTGGTATACGCCCATTGTATATTAGCAAAGGAAACCAAGATGAGGTAGTTATTGCTTCTGAGCTTAAAAATATTTCTCATATCACAAAAGAAAGTCAGCCTAATTATTGGAACGTTTATCAAGTGAACCCTGGTTCATTTACAAGCTTTGGTAAATCCACAGAAGTCTTTTCTATGTGGTTGCCACTCGTTGTAGATGACCGGTATTATACTATACCATATGGTGGTACAAGTATGAATCTTGCAGACGATTTTGATATTTTAAATATAAGTCAACGTTTGGTGAATGTTTTATCAAAGGCAGTTGAAAAAAGAGTGAGTGGAACGTTAGAACGACCTCTTGCGTGTCTTCTGTCAGGTGGATTAGATAGTAGTTTAATTGCTGCACTCACCGCTAAATTTTATACTGGTGAACTACATACATATAGTATTGGCATGCCAGGTTCAAAAGACTTATTGTATGCGAAAATGGTTGCTAAACATATTAATAGTGTACACCACGAGGTAGTATTAACTCCCGAGGATTTTTTTGAAGCCATTCCCGAAGTTATTTCTAAAATTGACAGTTTCGATACTACTACAGTAAGAGCAAGTGTAGGTAATTATCTAATCGGGAAATACATAAAAGAGCATAGCAATCAAAAAGTAGTATTGAATGGAGACGGAAGTGACGAGTTAACCGGGGGATATATTTATTTGAATCACGCGCCAGATAATATTGAATTTGACGTAGAATGTCGACGTTTGTTAGAAAATATTCATTATTTTGATGTATTAAGATCAGATCGGTCAATATCAACAAACGGATTGGAGCCCCGTACGCCTTTTTTAGATACAGACGTTGTATCTTATTATATGGGCTTACCTGCAGAATTACGAAATCCAAAATCACGTTTCAATATGGAAAATGATAGATGGGATGTTTTAGCGGATACTCTATCCTCCCAAGGACAACCATTTGTTTCTAATATAATACGTTCTCGACCAGAAAAGCTTTTGCTAAGATATGCATTTTATATGTGTATCCCGAATTTGTTACCAAATGAAATTCTTTGGAGAAGCAAAGAAGCTTTTTCAGACGGTGTGAGTGGAGATAATGGTTCGTGGTTTAAAATAATAACGGATAAATTAAATGATATTAATATTCCATCTAACACGAAAGAGAATGTAACACATATGATACCAAATACCAAAGAGCAACTATATTATAGGTCAATATTTGATGCGCTGTATCCAAATTGCGAAACAACCATACCATATTTTTGGATGCCAAAATATATGGACGTTACAGATCCTAGTGCGCGGTTGATGAATGATTACACCGAAAGATAATATAAACTACATGTAATGAATAACATTTTAGAAAAAATAAAAGATTATGGAGACAAAAAATGGCATCAATACATATATACTTATCTTATGTGGGGATTTTTACTAATTTACATTATTTCTCTTATGGGTGTTGCGACCATAAATCCATCATATATATCAACCGTTGATACAATAGCCAAATTATACGTAGCATTATTATTGATGATCCGTTTTAATCCGTTTGTTACAGTCAACAAAATGACTACATTTGATAAAGAACTAGCTTGGAATGCTGGTGTATTTTTATTTTTATCGTCTACTATTGTTGTAGCAGTAAAAAGACAGTTTACTGATTATATTACATAAATTTAAACATATAGATATAACTATACATAATGTTAAAAAATATTATGTATAGTGGTAATTGCTGCAATATGACAGGAATACAATTGCCTATTTTCATGTATATTATTGAACCAGATAATAATATACATAATAGTTTTATTATGCTAATGTTATTAGTTTTGATAATGTATGACAATATCATACATTCTCGTATCTAAAATCAAACTCATAGTAAAGTGCATTGGTATCTGTGTCAGTTGGTGGTGATACGTTAAGAGTTACATATGGAGTCTCTGTTGCATTTGTATCTGCGCGTGTATTTGTATCTGTGTCAGTTGGTGGTGATACGTTAAGAGTTACATATGGAGTCTCTGTTGCATTTGTATCTGCGCGTGTATCTGTATCTGTAGCTTCATCTTCATCTTCATCCGCATCTGTAGTAGCAGTTCTAATATCATATCTACATATAGGACAACGTACATTCATAGAAAACCATCTCATAATTGCTTCTTTTCCAAAATAATGTCCGCAATGACAAATACGTGTAATTTCACTATTATCATTAAACAGTTCGTGTGATACAGGACACGAATATACTTTTTCAATATCAGAAGGTAGCTCCGAAAATAACATAGTTTCAGTAGCGTGTTCTATTTGTAATTCTGTAGGTCTAACCACCACAGGTGTCAAATTATTTAATACGTCTACTATACTTTGATTTAACATTTCAGATAATTGATTAGATTGCGGTGTTCTAATTGGAAAAACCCTTCTTGTGGTATTATATAATGGTACTTGTGTAGGGACGGATGTATTCAACGACGTGTTTGATGGTGTTTCAATACCTTCTCTTCTAGGTAGACGAGCTAATTGCCGAATAGTTTCTTCTTGTTGTTTGAGTGTATTCATCGCATCTAGCATAACCCTATGACTAGATAATACCGATGAAAAATATTGTTCTAGAGCGTGATTATCCATTTTAATAAGCGTATTAAAATGCGTTTAAATACAATTTCACTTAACCAATATAACAGATGCAATCTACCCAGCTTCATCCCATTCGATTTGATAAATATAAAGGTATGGGTAAAACCGGATTATCTAATGTAGGTAATACGTGTTATGTAAACTCGTTGTTGCAGTGTTTATCACATACATATGAATTCAGCGATTTTTTAGAGACAAATAATTTTAAAGAACGTTTAAATAACAATCCTGACACAATATTGCTAGTAGAATGGGATAATTTGCGAAAGTTAATGTGGAGTAAAAATTGTAATATTGCTCCGTGGGGATTTATTAAAGCAATACATAAAGTAGCATCGTTAAAAGAACATAGTTTATTTACAGGATACGATCAAAACGATATTCAAGAGTTTTTATTATTTACAATAGAATGTTTTCATAACTCTATATCTAGAGAGGTAGATATGGAAGTATATGGACCGGTACTAAATAGCATAGACTTAATGGCAAAGAATTGTTATACGATGTTGAGGGATATGTATGAAAAAGATTATTCTGAGATAATTAAATTATTCTATGGAATACACGTCTCTATTATAGCTGAAATAGATACAGATAGGACGTTAAGTGCAAAACCAGAACCTTTTTGCGTATTAAGCCTTCCTTTACCTAGTAAATCTAATAACCTTGATACTACAATATACTCTTGTATCGATGAGTTTTGTGTTAAAGAAACTTTGGAGGGTGAAAATACGTGGTATAACGATGAAACTAAGATGAAACAAACAGTTGAAAAAGGAATGATATTTTGGAGTTTTCCCGAAGTTTTAATTATCCATTTTAAAAGATGGAATTATACAGGAAAAAAAGATCAAAGACTTGTTTCTGTGCCGTTAGAAAACTGTGACCTTACACAATACATTAAGGGATATAATAAGAGTTCATATATATATGACCTTTACGGAGTTTGTAATCATCACGGAGGTGGTCATTTGAGCGGACATTATACTGCAAATATTAAAAATGCGGATGGACAATGGTACAATTGTAATGATATGTCGATTACTAAAATAGAACCATCTAAAGTTGTCAATGTTAATGCATACTGTCTTTTCTTTCGTAAAAAAAAATAGAACGATAGATATATACAAATGAGTGTAAATTTGAACTCTATAATGGGTGTTCCATATCAAAACTCATTCGTGAATGATTTTACGTTAAATCCAGTAGTGATAATCATTATTGTAGTAGTTTTAATTTTGTATTTTACGTTGTTTTCCAATTTAGGAGGCAATACCACAGAGGTATCTGCAAGTGCAGGAAATGAAATGGTATTTTTTGAAGTTTTATTATGGGGTGTATTTGTTTTATTGATAATAATGAATGGAATGACATATATTTTTAATATTGATATTACAGCAAGTATAAAAAATATTTTCAGTTCCAAACCTGAAATCGATATAGTGGTTGACCCAGATGATCAAACAGACTTTTCCTCGTCTGAAACTACCGTACCTGAAATTAAATTGAGCAAACAAGTATTTCACGTACCAGACAACAAATATTCATATACAGATTCTAAAGCCATATGTAAGGCGTATGGTGGAAGGTTAGCTACTTGGAAAGAAATAGACAAAGCATACAAAAAAGGTGCTGATTGGTGTAGTATGGGTTGGTCTGACGGACAAATGGCATTATATCCAACCCAATATAATAAATGGGTAAATTTACAAAGTATAGATGGACACGAACAAGATTGCGGACGACCAGGAATAAATGGGGGGTATATTGCAAATCCAAACGTTAAATTCGGGGTAAATTGTTATGGATATAAGCCAAAAATAACACCAGAAGAAGCCGAAGCTATGAAACTTGCACCGTTGTATCCTAGTACAGTTCGTGAACGTGTGTTTGACAAAAGAGTAGATTATTGGAAAAATCAATTGCCTAATTTACAAGTATCTCCTTTTAATCACGATACCTGGAGTGTATTATAGTATAGATATTACATATTAATAATAATATAATATCTATTTTTTTTTCTTTTTTGTCTGTTTCATTTGCGATGATTTTTTTTTTCTAGTATTTTTTGGTTTCGTTGGATTATCTTCTGCATTCGACAATAACATATCATACAATTTATCTTCAATAACATTATTCCCGTTGGTAAATTCTGTATAATTACGATTTACACGTTTAGGTATCATTAATAATCCTGCAGGCACACCTAAATCCTTAATATTTAAATCGTTTTTTTTACTACCACCTCCATTTATATCTTGATTACTTAGTATTGTATCTAATTTAAATCCACCAGCCATCGAACCGTCTGCGTTTTTATGGAGTACCATATCACGAGTATCTAATAAATCATCGTCATTCATATATAAATTAGACACATAAATAGTTTTTATTTACTATCTTTATTATATGTTCTTTTAATATCTGGTATAACCGTTGAACTTCTAGTGTTTTTTATTACACTCATAATATGAGCTACTGCATCTTTATTCTCTATAAACTTTCCTAAACACGTTTCTACGTGAGTTAATGTTAAATAACACGGTTGTTTTGTTTGTACGAAGGTGAGATTTCCGTCAGATATATTAATAATAGACTGGTTCAGTTTATTATTATTTGCATAATCAATTATATTTTCTCCTAATTCTTTGCGTTGTGCTCTTAATTGTTTCAGTTTATCATTGTTTTTCTTTATTTCATTATCCACATTTACCCATTGCTTTATATTTGTGATAAACTCTCCGTCCATATATACATTATTATTCATATTTTAATCATATGATTAACGTCTTCTAGAACTGCGCTTGCGTCTTTTTCTTCTAGAAAAGGGACTTGTGATCTCTTTATTCATACTGCTTAAATCTTTTCTACCTTTGCGTGTTTGAAAAAACTTTTGCATTGCAAGAAGACCAAACGGCAACGCGATGGTTGATAATACAGAACTACCGCCTCTCTTGCGCATTGATCTGCTGCGTGATTTTCTGCGTGATTTTCTTCCACCTCCTCCTTGTGTTCCGGTGTTACCGCTTTGATCGCTACTGCTACCGCTGTTACCCATCAAACTAGTGATATTATCCAATACACCCATAGTTATATACTATATAAAGAAAATTAAGGACAAGAATATATAAATGATTTTTTACGCAACAACAATATAAAAATACCTAAATGAAGCAGAAAACTAATAATTACCAATAACAACGATAAATATATATATGGGTAAATATCTATTAAGATTAAATCAATTATAGGCGTCATTAAATTTTTTAATTCTGTTTTCACATCTTCTCTCTTAAGTATGCTTAAACAATATTTGGTTATATTAGATTCCATTTGAAATATAAAATGACTATTTAATTGTGTTTCAATCTTATAATTTAATTGTAAATAAATTATAATGAACTTATATGAAGCTAATAATGATTTCCCATTCTCTAACATAATTTTAACTACGCCTACGGCATTATCAGATGTAGGAACATATTTTTCAAAATTTACTTTTGAAGACGATAAGCCTATACATATACAACTACCAAAATCAAAAACTAAGAATGGTATAATACTGTCTAAACGTGGATGTTATATAGATTTATTATACAATCATGGAACAGAACGATCTTTTGTAGAATGGATAGACAAACTAGAGGAATATTGTAAACAATTAATAGGTGAGAAAAAAGAAGTGTGGTTTTCGCAAGATTTAGATAAACATGATATTGATAGAATGTTGAGTACCGTATCTAGACCATACAAAGGTGGTACACAGTTCATTGTTAGAGCTACAATAGACCGTTCTAAGATGTCTAATACCATAAAATGTCCAATATATGATGAAAATGAAAACAAGATACATAATTTTGAGAGCATTTTACCAGAAAAAAATATCATTCCTTTAGTACATTTAGAAGGTATCAAAATTACAGGAAATAGTATTGATATTATTATAAAAGTAACTCAGTTGATGGTTCTAAATTTAGAAAATAACTATTTTGATGATGGATGTTTAATTAAGCAACCTATCGTAAATACTGACCGTCCTTTATCGAATAATGAAAACCATCCTTTATCGAATAATGAAAACCATTCTTTAGAAGAGTGTACATTTTCAGAAAATGTTGATAAAGTCTCTTCAACAAATAACGAAGAATACGTCGAAGAAGAAGTACAACAAAATGATATTTCCCTTGGAGAAGTATCTGAGCTTCCTGATAATTTAAATGTAGACACTGATTTCGATTTAAGCGAAGTGAATATATCTATCAATGATGAAAAAGATGTGTTAATGCTTAAAAACCCAAATCAAGTATATCACGAAATTTACAAATCTGCGTTGATTAAGGCAAGAGAAATGAAAAAAAAAGCATTAGAAGCATACTTGGATGCAAAACAAATTAAGACAAAATATATGTTGGGCGACGACGATATTGAAAGTGTAGAAGATGATTTTAGTGAATTATATATGTAATGAAAGTTTTTTCTCGTAGTCTTAATATATAAGATGGCAAAGTTTTTAAAAGACTTACAAAAGAACATTAAGGCTACGCATGTGATTTCTGCATTTGCATCTATTCTTGTTCTTTATCTCATATATAGATTAATAACCAGGTCTACTAGTAGCAAAGATCCGATGACATCAGGTCTAAGTTCTACAGGAAGTAGTCCATCTCCTTCAAACGTGAATTCTGCTAGAAGTTCAGGAGCCGCACAACCCGCAGCTCCAATGGGAGAAAACGAGCAATTTCAAAAAGTAGAAGGTATTCAAAGTTCGCAAGGTCTTCCATCTAGTTGTAATGCAAAACCTACCCTTCAAGCAGACCAATTGTTGCCAAAAGATAGCAATTCTCAATTTCAACAATTAAATCCTAGCGGAGGTGGTCCTTTGGAAAGTGTAAATTTTCTTCAAGCCGGTTACCTTAATGGAATAGATACTGTAGGATCTTCTATGAGAAACTCAAATTTACAAGTACGTTCTGAACCACCAAACCCAACTATAAAAGTAAGTCCATGGCAGAACACAACGATGGAACCAGACCTTATGAGAGTACCACTAGAGATTGGTTGCGGTTCTCAATAAAATACCTCATAGATTATGATACAAAAGAAAATATCATTATTAATTAAGATGAAAATTAATCTAATTACAGGATTGTTGTTAATAATGATATTGATTGTGGCAATTAAAATATATTCAGATTCTGACTACTTTAATTTAAAATGCATAATTTCTGATGTGGATGGTAAAAAATATTGCGTTCGGGAGAGAGCTAAATTGGAATTAGCTGCAGATAGATTAGCAGTAGTAACTAGAAATATGAAGAAGCTGGTTGAACATAGTTATTCAAAATACCCGAACCGTAATAATATTAAAAGACTAAAAGCAGGATTTAATCCTAAAAAAATACAAGAAACTTTACCTACCAGCGAATTTACTGCATATAGTGAAAATAAAGGAGAAAAAATTGCTTTTTGCTTAGATAAAAATAAAAATGGAAAAGGTGGATTAATAGACCCAAATACTTTAATGTTCGTTGCTATTCATGAGTTATCGCACGTAGCAACTGAAAGCATCGGTCATACCGATGAATTTTGGAATAATTTCAAATTTTTATTACAAGAAGCAGAAAAAATAAACATATATGATCCCGAAGACTATAAAAAAAGTCCAAAAGAATATTGTGGGATGTCTATAAAAGACAACCCTTATTACGATTACTAATTATTATTTAATACAATATATATATATATATATATATATATTATGACAACTATTACATTAGACAATACATCATCCCCAAGAGTATTGATTGCATTTTTCGGTGTAGTATCAAGGTCTATAGAATATACATACGAAAATTTAAAGAATAATTTAATTAATATAATTAAATCAAAGTATGAATTAGATATTTATGTCTTTAATAATGATGTACAATGTGCTGAAGTAGATGGAATAAAACTAAATAACGATATCACACATTTATTAGAATATACCGTAAAAGAAGAGAAAACACAAAGAGAAATAGATTCAATTATACAAAACAAGATTGAAAGTGATAACATAAATAATATAAAAATGGTTCATTTTTATACAAATGCTATGATTACAAACACATTTAGACAGATGTATAGCGAAGAACAAATTGGAAAATATATTGAAAAACATAAAGATAAATATGATTGTGTAATTGTGTGTGGACCTGATTATTATTTATTGAAACCAATTAATCTAAACCATGTAGAGAATATAATAAATAAAAAAAATGATGTCTATACAACTATAGTTAACGAAGGAAGAGGATATACAAACGGATTTTACATAGGTCAGCCAACAATGATGGTACATATATTGAAAAGATTTTCACTCATAAATTCTTTATTTCCTACAAATAAAGATTATGAATATTTTTTAAAATGTGCTTTTTTAAGACACAATATAAATAGATCGATAACGAATATGTTGTTTTTAAAAATACGTTCTAATAAAGAAACCGCTATTCAAGGTATATTAAAAAAATCAATATATAAAAATTTTACAAATGTAGATGATTTGGATAAATTTTGTAATACAATATAAAATGTTTAATACAATATAAAATGTTTAATACAATATAAAATGTTTAAACATATATATTAATTGGTAATATATATGTTTATGAATAATGATTTGCATCTGCAAATTACAGAATACGAACAGATAGACGATTTTTTTGAAAAAATTCGGTTTGTCGAACAAATTATAAACCTTTATGCGAATAACCAGTCAAATCCCTGTTATATATATTGGAAACAAGTATTAGATAACTTGTATGATCATGGATTTAATTATTATTGATGATAATTAAATAACATCCATTAGATATATAAGGAATGTCTACTTCCGTCTATAAACTGTTTTATATGAAGTCAACTAATATACAAAAAGTGATAGTGTTTATTGGAGGACGAATTATAGAAAATAAAAAGGTTGATGTAAATGCATTATACAAATTAGAGCCAGAAAATAAGATATTCAAAGACATATTTTCAAAAGAAGAAAAATCACAAATAACAAATTCAGAAATTGTGTTTTCTCCTATGGAAATACATTTAGATGATACGATAGAAACCGTAAAAAAAAAATATATTTTAGCTTCTAACGATAGCAATCTTATTTATTCTGGTTTATATTTATATACGAAAATCGAAAAAAATATTACCCCAACACAAATATATGACACCTTAACCGAATCAGGTCAATTTATTTTAACCAAAGACAAACTAACACAATATTTATTAAATATGGATGGGATAGATATTTCAAAAATACCAGAACAAGATAGTTATACTTATAATGATATAATTGCGTTAGATATTCTTTCTAACAAATCTCAAAATGTTGCGGTGCCTCTAGGTCAAAAATTTCACAAAACCGATGGTTATTATAATTTTGTATCTAATCCGTTTATGATTACAGAGTATGATAAATTATTAATTAGAAATTCAAACGAAATATTAGCCACTACAAATCAAAACCTACTGATGGATACGCAAGATATTGTTTCAAATAATATATATGCGTGTCACGTAGAAGATGTGCTATCGTATGTATCTAATATGGGATTATCTCAAGATAATGCAATTTCTCTCTATTATCCATACTTGAGAGAAATTGAAATTTTCAATTTATCTGATTACGCCAGTAAAAAGGAAAATCTTATAACGGAGACAAATTCGTTAGTGGGCGACACATCATGGTTAACTAATATTGAAAATATAGATTTATTTTATAATTTGAGCAATAGTTATAGTGGGGATAAATTAATTTTAAATGAAGGTATAAAGCACGCGGAGATATCACTAGAACCAACCTTTCACTACAATATCCCTCTTGATGTGGTATTCAAATTAATACACGCAACCGAAAAAGTCCCGATGATTAAATATAATCCATCTGGTCGCCAAGAAAAAATATACCGTCTCTATACAGACAAAGTGACCGCTAACGGTAGAAAAATACCGATGTTGTCAAAAGGCACTATATTCCGGTTAATGAAAGTAATTGCGAAAAATAAAGAAGTATCGGTATATATTGAAACGGATACTGACCCGGTTGTGTTAAGTTTTTTTGAGGATGGTCGTATAGAAGTAATAGTCGATTTCACAATTGCCAGAAGTATAGAAGAAGTAAACGTTATATTGAATACGGTGTGTAACCCTATTATTGAAACGATTTCAGAATATTTAGAGCAACGTGGTTATCCTATGAAATCGTTTCAAGACATTAGAAACAACGATGTTATTGTATCCAATATTACATACGTAATAACATCCACACTAACTAAAAATATAAATTTAAAATCAATAATAAAATGTGTGTCTAGTGTTTTTAACGTTATAGATCATGATATTGTGAAAGGTGCTGTGTTGCGTTTTAAAAAAGTAGAAAATTACAACGAAATGGATAGTATGGAAGCATTTATTGTAGAGTCGCTTAACGCTGGTGATAGAGACCTTGATATAATAAAGGGATTGATGGACAATTTCAGGATTAAAAATGATACAGATGCTAAAAAAGTATTGGTAGATTTTGTATCTAGACAACAAATCATTCAACAAGCTTTTCAAAATAGAAAATATAAAATTAAAAACAATCCAGGATTTCTCACTTTAATGGTACGTGAAAAATTTGAAGCAAACTTAATAACAACCATAAGCGGAATAAATAATATTGGATATTTGAAGACTATACCGAATTATATAAAAGGTTTACTTATTATTACACAAGAACCCAAGTCTTCATCTGTACCATATGACAGGATATCTACATTATGTAGTGGATCGCAAATAAATGAAGAGAAGAAAAAAGAAGATGTTATTGCACCTGTAGAAGAACCAACTCATATACAGTCTGTTATATTTAAAAAGAATGATGAACCGGATTCTACGATGCAGAAGGGCATGTTGGATATGTTGATAGGAGACGATGATAGTGACGACGACGACGAAGATGACGACGACGACGACGAAGATGACGACGACGACGATGAAGATGGCGGGATGGATATGATGGGTGGTGCCGACAGTTCAGATGAAGAAGACATAGTTAAAGATATTACCGGACTAAGTTTATCAAATCCAAATCCATTTTCAGATCGTCTTATAAAGAGAGAACCCAAATTATTTTTAACAAATGCTGGTCCGGGATTTTCATCTTATTCCAGAAGTTGTCCGTCTAGCAACCGACGACAACCTGTAATATTAACACAAGATGAAAAAGATAAAATAGATAAAGAGCATCCTGGTTCATACGAACACTCATTATCATATAAAAGTTCTCCAGACACACCAACCTATCATTATATATGTCCGCGGTATTGGAGTTTGACGGAAGGGGTAAGTTTAACACAAGAAGACGTTGATAGTGGGAAGTATAAAAAGATAATACCTCATGATGCAAAATCAATTCCGCCAGGCGCAGGGATATACGAGTTTGATAGTGAATATCATAGAAATGATAAAGGAGAATATATTGGAACTCAACCTGGTTTCATGAAACCATCCAAACATCCGGATGGAAAATGCGTACCTTGTTGCTTTAAAGGATGGGATACTCCCTCTCAAATAAAGTTACGTGAAAAATGTCAAGGCGTGAAAAAACCAACAGATGCATCCGATGTTTTAACCACCGGGAAAAAAAAGAAAAAACTTAAAATAACTACTTCAGCGGCACCTGAAAAGTTTGATGAATATGTAAAAGGTCCTGAAAAATTTCCATTAGAATCAGGTAGGATTGGGTATTTACCCGTTACAATACAACGTTTTTTGAATATAGATAATCGTGAATGTCAGATCAGTAGTCAAAATACAAATATTAAGAAAAATAAACCGTGTTTGGTAAGGATAGGTATAGAGAAAAATACAAAACAGTCCTTTATAGCTGCAGTTGCTAGTGTATACGCAGATAATTTGCCTCGTGACAAATCAGTACCGACTATTAATGAAATGAAAGGCATTATGTTAAATGCTCTAGATATTGACCTTTTTATTACTCTACAAAATGGTAACTTAATTGATATGTTTGACGACGGTAGAAAAGTGAATTTAGAACTTTACAAAGACAGTCGAATATACAAAAAGACAAATACAAACGACCCATCACAATTAGAAATTATAAAAAAAATTAGTCGGTCTTATGAAAACTATCGTGAATATCTAAAAAATACCGATGTTGTGATAGGCTATGAATATATATGGGACTTGTTATGTTTTAATAATGAAAAATTATTTGAAAAAGGGTTGAATATAGTAATTATCGAAAGTAAAGAGGATGATATTACGGGTAACGTCGGTGTGATATGTCCTTCAAATCATTATAGCAATTCGTACTTTGATGTAAATAAACGTGTTGTCATTTTTATTAAGAGAGGTGAAATATACGAGCCTATCATATCTTATGAAGATAAAGGTACACAGTACGTTATCACACGTAGTTTTAGTTTAAAATATAGAAACTTACTTCCATCATTGAAAGAATTTTTAGATACTATTAAAAAATCTCTCGACAAATGTTCTCCTCTCCCTAGTATGCCAAAAATCTATAAATTCAAACCAAATATAACATTAGATAAGATGGTAAATATTTTAAAAAATAAAAAATATTCTATAAAGTCTCAGTTATTAAACTATAGTGGAAAGGTAATAGCTCTGGATGTATCCAAAGGTAGTAATACAGGAATGGTACCTGTATATCCGTCCGCACCGTCTAAAGAAGATATACCTTACGAATGGATAGATAATTATAATGGAGAGCCTTATGAAGATACCATCAAATTTCTAAATTTTATTTATAAGGACACGAAAGGTGCAGTTTCAACCTCGCCTGCGCTAAAAGCAATTGATAACAATTTAATAGTTGGGATTATAACACAGACAAATCAATTTGTTCCTATTGATCCGCCTACACAAGATACGTATGGCGATGACCTTGAGATAATAGAAGACGTAAACTATATACAATCGGATAAAACATCGTTAACCGATAAAAATATAGACGACGAACGGTTAAAATATATGAGACGTATCAAACTAGAAACAGGATTTTTTAATACATTCAGAAATTTAGTTAGGATGTTGCTTGGAGAATACAAACATCAATCGATGCGAGCCAAATTACAAACCGTTGTGGATGAGGATAAACTTTCTTATAAACAAAAATTAATAAAAGTACACGAAATATTAACCGTACTTTTATCTAAATTAGTAAACTTTACTTCGTTTGACGATAACCTGATAAATGAAATTGATAATGTTACTAATTGTTCCACCTTTCCAAAAGACAAATGTGATGATAAATCATATTGTCTTACCACAAAAGATAATTGTATTCTTTTAATACCTAAACAAAATCTAATAAATGGTATCGATAATGAAGAAATGTATTACGGAAGGATGGCGGATGAAATAGTTAGATATAGTAGAATACGTAGTTTTATATTTGAACCAAAGTCTTTCCTTAGTTTCTCAGATGTGAAATATAATCTTAGAGAAAATGAAGTGATATTATTACATACACTTTTAAATCAAGACTATTTTGATAATTTAATTCCATCTTTAAAAAACGAACACATAATATATAATACTTACGATACAGCACAACCTATTATTAGTCAACCATATAATAATATTGTTACTAAGGATAAAACTACTACCATTGCGTGTGAAAAGCCGACGGTTAAACCTGTCACCGGTAAGTGGATTAAATCATTTCCATCTGGAAGTAATGAATTGATTTTCTCAAATGTGTCTGAAATATGTACGTTTGATGTTATAACAACTATTATTGAAGATTATCTTGGTGAAAAAAAAAGTTTAACAGTAGAACAAGTAAAAGAAACATTAGCGAATGAATACAGTAGTATATACGATGAATATTCGCGCGCTATATTAGGAACTTTTCGTATAGAAGGTAAGACTGTACTTGCGCAAAAACTTGAAATGGATACACTTGACATAGGTAATGCAATTATGAATGGAACATATTATTTAACACCCTTAGATATATGGATAATATCAAATAGTTTAAATATACCGGTTGTATTATACAGCAATTCTATTTTTCTTGAAAATAAGAAAAATATTATAGTTTGCAATACCACAGGTTCAAACGATTATTATTTTATAAAAGTACCAAGTATCAAACAAGGTACTGCACCAAATTATTCTCTTTTAGTTAATGCAGGTAAATCCTTGATTACTACCGCGGATATGGGTGTTGAGATGTTAACTGAAATCAATCGTCAACAAAGAGTAAGCGATGAGTTGTTAACACATTTTTTAGAGACGTTCACTCCACCAAAAAAGAAAAAATTAAAAATAATGCAGCCACAGGATACTATGCAACCACCGGATACTATGTATTCAGTACCAAAAAAGAAAAAATTAAAAATAATGCAACCACCGGATACTATGCAGCCACAGGATACTATGTATTCAGTACCAAAAAAAATGAAAGGTAAAATTAAATTAGTTATGTAATTTTGAAATTGAAATTGACTGGAGGATTAAAATCCAATATTATAATCTGCATTTATGTCTCCCATTTTGGAGGCTTTAATATGGGACACGTTAGATGGTATAAGAAGACTTGATATAGAACACGGGTCATCCGTTGCACCATGTCCCATAAAAGCATCTTGTATCGCTTTATCTGTATCTACAAGATGTTGTGTTTCTGCTTTTATAGTGGAGAATGCATCGGTATCGAGAACACAAGAGAAAGCACTTGTTCCAAAGAAGCCTTGTTGACCGCACATAACGTTTGCAGAAATTCCACGCATAGTATCTAATTCACCGTGTCTGGCCGCTTTAAGAAACATTTCAGGTGTTTCTTCAAAGGATGCTTTAGCAATAGGTCCAATATTATCATTATTAATGCCGTGTCGGAATATGGAAATCATTTTATCGCTACATGTCATCCTATCACACAATACACATAAATGATGGTAATTGATATAGGTGTTGTCAAATTCAATCACTTCTGATATTTCATTAAATATGGCTTGTCGAGCTGCTTCAATCCCTAGTGTTTTATATATTTCTTGAATATCGTTCGTGTATGTTCTGTTTACATCAATATAATCTAGAGCAAGCAAGTCAATAAGATTTGTACCCACGCTATCAAGTACCCAGGTTTCCTTGCGTTTATATGAACCATCGTCTAATATCAAACTGTCTGTGATTTTCCTCGGAATAAGTTTATTTAGTCCTTTGATGCCTCTTAACACCAAATTGTCTAGAAGTTGATCTTGAAAATTTTTTAATTTATAAATCTCATCTTGCTGGTCTAATGTTTCTGCCATTTTATTTTTTTTACTGGCTATGTTGTTTAAACGAACACGAAATACAAGGTGGTCTTGATTGTAATCACTAAATATACAAGACACGTCATCATCATACGCATTTTTAATTGCAAAATGTATATCATCCATAGTAAGTTCGCGTTCAAGTAACTCTTCTGCATTTATTTCCATACGAATTACCCACTTTGATTTTTCATTTTCTTGTTTTTGGTTTTCTTCTTTTAAACAATCTGCCAACGTTTCTTCAAACTCTTTGAATTGTGTCATTAATAATTCATCACTATCGATAGTTGTGGTGGTATCGTCTGGATCGAAACAAATCGATATTGAGTCCACTACAGCACGAAGTTTTGTATGTTCTATTCTATGCAATACTCTTTCAGCGTTAATTTGTTCTTGTTCTTCATATGGAAGAAGATGAATAGTACAAGAAGGATTTTTAGGATTTTCTGATAAAGACAATATTTCTTCAATACGGGGCACGCCACGTGTTACATTTGACTTGGAAGCCACACCTGCAAAATGAAATGTATTCAACGTCATCTGTGTGGTGGGTTCACCGATACTTTGTGCCGCAATAATACCTACCATTTCTCCAGGTGCAACAATTGCTTGTTTGTAATATAGTATTATTTTGTCCATCAAAAGGAGAAGTGCTTTTCTATTAAATCTTTTAATTGTAAGCAACTCTTTTGGGGTTAAATTATAATAAAATGAAAGTTTGAAGAGTTCTTTCGGTTGTACGTATGTTATCTTGCGTAATGTATCAAATGTATCATCTATTATTTTATACGCTTCTAGAGGCGTAATATCAATAGTAGAATTTGAATTTATAAATTGTTGACCTTGTACGTTATTAATAATATGTTGAAACGCTACGGGAATATTTATACTGCTATCATCTCTCCCACGAAATACATTTGCTACAAGATTGTCTCGTGCAGATATAAACATATCTAATACTTCTTTATTTTTTTTTGAAAGGTCTTCTTTTTGTTTAACAAATCTAGAATTTGTTTCTTTTGAAAATATACTTTTAGTTGGAGCATCGTCCATAATATGGACTAATGAATATAATTCTTCTAGACTCATAGTTGTAAGCGTTATTTTTTGATTTTCTACCTTTACTGTGTCAAACCCATCATCGCCATATGCAAATTGGATAATCTTTCGTTTATGGTTACGAACAGTCATATCATACTCTACCTTAATATCTTCTAACCCTTTTACTAGCCGACGCTGTATGTAACCGGTGGTGCTTGTTTTCACAGCAGTATCAATTAGACCAACCCGACCACCCATAGCATGAAAGAATAATTCTTGTGGGGTAAGACCACTGATAAATGAATTTTCAACAAATCCTCTTGCTTCTGGTGAATCATCATATTTACTGTAATGTGGTAATGTACGATCTTCGAAACCATATGGAACACGTTTCCCATCTACTTGTTGTTGTCCTAGACAAGAAACCATTTGAGATATATTAATTTCAGACCCTTTTGACGCTGCTTTTACCATAAGAACAAACCGATTATCTTCATTTAGACTTTGAAGACCGATACGACCAGCTTGTGTTAGAGCCTGACCGAGTGCTTCATTTACTTTTGTTTCAAATTCTTCCTTATTAGTCTTACCACTTTTATTTTCAAAAATTCCCAAATGAGTATTGTCAATTAAGTTTTGAACGGTTTTCTTTTTATCTGTGATTACTTCTTCGATATTCTTGTTTGTATCGTTATCAGCAATTAAGTCACTTATCCCAACACTATATGCACTAGTCTTCATATATTCAGTAATAATATTTTGTAGATTGTCGATGAAATCAGACGATGCCATATTACCAAAATCATTACAAATTCGATGTAACAATCCCTTTGATGTTGCGCCTAGAACACTTTTCTCTATCTGTCCTCTAATATATTGTCCGTTTTGGATCTCGAGGATAGCATCTGATATTTTAGGGTCATCGCCTTCTTTGAATAGTTTTGTTTTATATTTAATAGACAAAGGAGGTAAAATTTGCGATAATATTTCAAAGTTAGTTACTTTTCCTGATTTTGGAAGAAGACCTATATTAATATCTTTAAAAGCCATAAGAAGATTCATCGCATCTCGATGTGTAAATGCTATGTTTTTTCTAGTAAATCGAAATGTTCCTAACAAAGAATCTTGAAATATACCTACGATAGACTGATTATTCGCTGGAGAAATAATCTGCCAAGGAACTGCAGCTAAATTCAATAGTTCAGATACAGATTCAACATCTTGAGGCATATGCATGTTCATCTCATCACCATCAAAGTCTGCATTATATGGTTTAGTATCACCAACATTCATGCGAAAGGTGTCACCTTGACTCATAATGCGGGCCACGTGACACATCATACTCATTCGATGCAACGTTGGTTGACGATTAAATAGAACCGCGTCACCGTCCATCATATGTCTGTGAACCATATCACCTATTTCTAACTGTATCGAGTCACGGTCTACATTCTCTAGGTAGATATTATCTCCACTTTTTCTTATTAAAATTTTCGCTCCTGGATATACGTTGGGTCCATTTTGCACTAATGTAGTAAGGAAAGACTTGTTTCTATCGTTCACTTTTACAGGCGTAGTAAGATTCATCGCGATTTTTTTGGGTACACCTAATTCTCGAATGGATAGATTTGGGTCTGGGGTAATAACAGAACGTGCCGAATAATCTACACGTTTTCCCATAAGATTCCCTCTTACCCGTCCGTGTTTACCATTTAGTCGGTCCTTAATGGATTTAAGTGGACGCCCTGAACGTTGTGCGAATGCAGCAACACCTGGTATTTTGTTGTCTACCATCGTAGATACGTAATATTGTAATAGTGTACTCCAATCTTGAATAACATTGCCAGGTGAATTGCTTTGTATTTTTTCTTGTAATGTTTTGTTTGTTTTAATTATATTTACAATAATATGGCTAAGATCGTCTTCACTTCTTTGTTGGGCGTCGTGTTTTACAGAAGGTCTAACTGCAGGCGGAGGAACCGCAAGTACTTGACAAATCATCCAATCGGGTCTAGACCATACAGGACTGTATCCTAAGAAAGTAACATCATCGTCAGATATTCGGCGAAGTATTTTAAGACAAATTTCTGGAGTAAGTGTGAGTGACATTTCTTCATTGTTTTCGGTCGATAATCCTTTTATGTTATTCCATTCAGCTATTAGTGTAGCAAATCCTTCTTTTTTAATTTTTTTTGGTTGTTTGCATCCACAACCTGAAGAAGTCGCTTCTCCACAACGGTCAATTTTGCTTGCAAGACTAAATACAAAATTCCATCTTGCTTCAGGTGCCATATCTAGTGCTTGTTTGTATTTTTCTTTGTTAATTAATAATTTGCTACATTTAAAACAAACACATCGAAGTATTTTAGTAATTGTTGTAAGATATTGTATGTAAAATAACGGTCTAGCCAGTTCTATATGTCCAAAATATCCAGGTGTTTGCATATAATCTAGACCATCCGTAGGACAGATGATTCCAGGTTCTAGAGTTCCCATTCGAGGATCAAATAATCCGCCTACAATCGGTTTATTATTAATGTATGTATCTCTGCTGGTAATTTCTGCAACGGACCCTTTCCTAATCTCATCAGGGGACAATATAGAGAATTGTATACCAATAATCTTGGATGCTTTTTGTGTGGTGATAGTGCCATTTGTGCGTTGCGCCATAACTTCTTATACTGTATGAATATTATTTAGATTGATTAGTTTATAATCAATTTTCTTAGCAAATATTTTATAGAAAATTGATTAGTCAAATAGTTTGAATTATTATATTATCTGTAACTAAACAAGAATGTCGAAAGATACTCATAGATATAATACCAGAAGCAAAAACACTAACAACATTAAGAAATCTTTTAAACAAGAAGATAGTATGGAGGATTCATCTGACGATGAAACATGGTGTGATTCTGATACGGACGAAGAAACATTTGATGTTAATGAATATCGAAAACTACTTGCCACATTATTTCCATCTAAATATGCAACCCAACTGGCATTAGAATCCGATTCATTATCCAATAACCGTATCTCATGCGTTAATAAAAGAAAAAAAGGCAATAGTGATACATCGTCTCAAGAAAATATTATTATTAAAACTAGAAAAAAAAATGCATCTCATGATGACAGTGAAGACGAATATGAAGAAGAAGAAGAGGAATATCTTAATCCTACCACATTTACAATAAATTTTACGTGTTGTCCGTCAAATGATTGTGATTATCCAGAAGATAATATAGTGTTATCAAATGAAACCACAACCCAAAATGAAACCACAACCCAAAATGAAATAAATAGTAAAAAATTTGATGCTCTTCTTCGTGAAAAAAATATTATGTCTGATTCAATTTATTTTAAGAACAAATTAAATAACCAACAACAAGAACATATTTTACAAGATATGGAAAAGGTTGTTAAAATGTACTCGATTGACAAACCGTATCGCATACAGCTACTTGATTCAGACATACCTTTAGAATATAAAGCTATCGCATTTAAAAAAATTAATCAGTTAAAATTATTAGAACCAGGTCAAGGAGAGTTTTACAAAGCTAAACAGTGGGTAAATACCTTTATGAATATACCCTTTGGTAAATATACTAACTTAACAGTTAATTTAAAAGAAAATACTCGTGAGGAATGTGCTAATTTCATCCATAATGCAAAAGATATACTAGATACTGCTGTTTACGGCATGAACGATGTTAAAATGCAAATTATGCAAATGGTCGGTATGTGGATAACGAATCCGTCTGCAGTCGGCACAGCGATTGCTATTAAAGGACCGATGGGAACAGGTAAAACTACATTAGTAAAAGATGGAATTAGTAAAATATTAGGACGCGAATTTGCATTTATGGCACTTGGTGGTGCAACCGATTCAAGTTTTCTAGAAGGACATTCATACACATATGAAGGTGCTACTTGGGGGAAAATTCTTGACTCTCTTATTCAGTGCAAAAGTATGAACCCTATATTCTTCTTTGATGAACTGGATAAAGTAAGCGACACCCCGAAAGGGGAAGAAATTATAGGTATACTAACCCATTTGACAGATATTACACAAAACTCCAGATTTCACGACAAGTATTTTGCGGAATTAGATTTTGATTTAAGTCGGTGTCTGTTTATATTTAGTTATAACGATGAAAGTAAGGTAAATCCTATTTTGTTAGATAGAATGTATAAGGTCCAAACAAATGGATATAATGTAAATGAAAAAATTATTATATCTAACGATTATCTATTGCCAAAAATAAGACAACAAGTATGCTTTAACGTAGATGACCTTTATATAGATAATGACCTATTGCGTTATATTATTGATAATTATTGTGAAAAAGAAACAGGTGTTAGAAATATCAAAAGATGTCTTGAAATTATTTACACAAAGTTAAATTTATATCGTCTTTTGCCAAAAGACAGTAGCTTATTTCGTACCGACAAAGAAGTTTCTTTAACGGATATTACATTTCCACTAATACTTACAAAAGAAATAGTAGATACTCTTATTCATAAAAAACCTGCTACAGGGAATTGGACCAACATGTACATATAATAATTTGTCTTATTCAGTTAACAAATTGTCTTTGTCCTCGTGAAATGTTTTAACTAATAATCGGTTATTCCATTCACTATACACATCATCCAAAGGTAACTTAATTTTGTATGAATATTTATTTTTATATTCGTCATTTTGCATATTTTCTAAAATAACTTTGTCTTCAAATTCTGCTATTTGACGAGTCATTTTTTCTAATACAAAATCTTTTAATGTCTTTGGTAAAATAGGATTATCTACATAATTAGAACTCGCAGTAAGGTACCATTTCGTTGAAGTAGCAGATAAAGGTCTCAAAGCTACATGAATAAACACATATTTTTGTTTATCTTCATTTAAAACTTTATTCCACGTAGTAGATGGGTATTGAAAAATATGGTAATTAGATGTTTTTTTTCCTGTATATTTTTTAAACTTATCGTTTGAATAATAATCAAAATCGATACGTAAGGTTCTTTCATCTAACCATTTTTTATCGAACGTATCTGGGTCATTTATTTTGTTTCCAAAGGAAGAAGAATGTACCCAACCTGCATGATGCAAATCCATCGTATTACGATAACAATCTGAAAAACTGGCTTTTACATCCATTTCCCATCGTACTATGGTGGATTTATCCTCTTCCATATTCATAAGGTCTCGACTAAATTTATAATAGGTGTCATCTTTATCATTATTCCACCATACTATACCATTTTCTTCGTGACACTTTCCAACAATCTCTCTAGCAACTTCGAATGGAGAGTTTAATCCAACTTTGACACCATGATATGGGCACCGGACACATCCATCACTAGTAATACTTCCTTTAGATAAAGTATATCCCAAATGAGGACATATATCAGGTCGGGCCAACACGTGTCCTTGTGTATCTCTCCACACAACCAACGCAGGAATACTATCGTACTCTTGGTAAAATTCCACCCGGTGTGGTTTATCTTGTTTAATATTATGAGAAAACCCGACAGGATGCCAACCGGATGTAAGCGTGGTAGGAGTTTTAAATACAAATGCGTTGAAACAATAAGGAATTATACTGGTGAATATCACGCGAACATTTATCATTTTATATATATAATGATAAATATCTCTAAACAAATTGCTTATATTATTGTTGAGTTCGTTTAGTATATAGAAGTTAATGTACGATTACCTCCACGTTTATTTAAATATTTCATTTGTTCGCTTGTAGCACAAACACAACCAGTAGAAGTAGAATAACTAGACGGACAACAATCAGGACTACTTGTATTATCATAAAACATAGATAATTTTCCGTCAGGTAGAGGTACCGTTCCACCTGTATTACTTTCAAAGGATTTGTACCAATCATTAGAAGTATACGTACCTTTTGTAGAGGAAGTATCCCAACTACCTTTTACACCATTACCCATTGAATAGTCTAAAACAGACCCAGTTACGGATTTTGCCGCAGAAAAGCCTTCAGATACCCCACCAGCACAATTGCACCATAATACCATACCCATTATAGCAGATACAAGAAGAATTAATATTACATTAACCACACGAGTTTTTTGACCAAGTTTGTTTATAGCCATACTTATACAAAATGTTAAGATAAAAATAAATATTCATATAAACCACCTCGACTTTTATCTTCCTCTAAGTATCTATCAATTCCCCGATTATAACTACCTATAAACAATCCAGGTAATTTAAATCCTCCCTTATCAGTAACAATATGATAACATACCGTTGGAGACTCTATTTTTTTCCATACTATTGTGTCTAAACTATCTATAATAACTTCGGTATTTTTTGCAACAGAGAGAATAATGTTATCCCCTTGCATTAAGTTGTAAAACTCCATATCATCGGATTGTATTTTTATAATACTATTGACTGTCTCTCCGTATAATAACACATCTTTTACATTCAAATCTTTTAAACATTTACAGGTACCGTCTTGTAAATACATAGTTGTATTGGGATGCAGACCAGATTCGATATATCTATGTATATCATATTTTGAAAAATCGCTAGGTAAATTAATTCTTAATTCTGGATTATTTTTTAATTCAGTTACTTCATCATCATTTATTTCGTCCCAGTCCATAAATACATGACCACCAATATGAATTAATTTGTTATTAGTTCCTATACAGTATACATAGTCGTCTTTAAAATCTGGTACTTTTATACTTTTACTATGTTCACACGAATGAACCCAACCACGAGTAGGTTCAAATATTAAATGGGATCCGGTTACTAATATTCCATCTATATTATACATATCACAAGAACTCGCAGAAGATTTAATGAACGCAGTCACGAAGGACCCGTCGTATAATTTCTCTCCTAAATACAACTCTGACATTTTAACATCACCACGTGTTTGAGTGGTAATTTTTGTGTCCCCAGAAAAACATACATACTGCGGCACAGATGGAGGTGTGTTTAACCCTGCAGATGCAAATACATCACTCATCGAGCTCATTATTATTACAAAAACCACTAATGGAATTAACAATATAGATAAAAATGCTGACGCTGCCATACCTGCTGCTAACGTAGGTGGGAATAACCAACCTACTGCAAAACATACCAGTATAAATGCTAGTATTACCCATAATAATTCCACAACTACCTCATAAATAAACAAAAACAAACTTTCTGTAGTTATGAACCCTCCATATAAAGTATAAATGCCACTTATTAAAGTGCCCTGCACTTTACCGAAAATAGCACCCATTTTGTTCATCATTCCGGTCAACGGTAACATAATATTGAGAATACGAGAATTTAAGTCATTACCTTGTTCGCTTATACTATTACGTACGGTATCGAATACTGCTCGTATAGCATTCACCGCATCGGACAGTTCTTGAAATACAGAAGTTGTAGCAGTCATAACATAATAAATAGGTGTAAACGCATATTCTGTTATATCACCTAGAATATTCTGAATACATTGCTCGAAATTTTGACTAGTAAAATCTAAACTACTTGTTCCAGACGGAGCATTAATCATTCCTGCAAATGGGATAACTGCTGGATTACATTTTTGGTTACTCCAGTCATTCAAAATAGGTTGAATGTTGTTGTTAACCCAATAATACGCCATTACTAAAAATACAATCAAACATATTATTACTGCAATATATAAGTCTCCTGCATATCTTGACATAAAACCACCTTTGGTATAAAGGTTTGTTATATCTATGTAAATATTAGACATTTGTATATAATATAGTAATTGATAATAACTATTAACGTTCAAGCGACTTACTATAAGAACCATTATTATCTTCCCAGTCATGGAAAATGTAATCTCCAATAGGTATTGTATGAGTGGATGTAATAAGGCAGTATAGAATATCTGTTTGCGTATTAGATAATCCTCCTTTATCAGGATATTTACCTACATAATCACGAACACTTATGAATTTAATTTTATCCCATACTAAGTGACATCCGGATACAATAATATCACTTCCGTTCTCTCCTTTTAAAACAAACATTTCTTCTCTAAATGAACCATCTTTTCTTTTGTTACTGAGTTTCATAACACTAATAACCTCTGGAGGATTATGTCCCTTTTCATATTTAAGAGTATCTTCTACATCAATCTCTTTAAATGTGGTTAACTTACCATCTGCTAAACGTAATATCGTATCTGGGTGAAAGCATAATCCTTGAAGTGATTGTACTAGCTGTCCCGGCGGACCATTCCATGTACTTTCCATAGTAGAAACCGCACCAGATAGAGTATATATAAGTGTAACCATAATTCCCGATAATTTACCAACCATATCTTTTATTAACATAAGGATTCTTTGAAATTCAACCAAAATATTCAAGAAAACACCAAATACATTTTGTATAATCTCTGTAATAGAATTACGTAGATAATCAATAAACCCACGTATAGAATTAATAGAATCTGTCAATGAGGACCCTAAATTACCTATTACATCTAAATTGTAAGTAATCGGTTGTTGCAAAATCTCCATATAATTGGTTTGCATCGTTTGAATACAATAGGTAAAATTGCTTGCAGCATCTTGTCCAAACATTCCTGCAAATGGCATAACTACAGGATTACATCTATACGTAGGCCAGTTGTCTTCTATATTCTTAATCCCTACAGAGAGAATATTAACCATAAATAGTATAATAAACACAATTATAATGGAAATAGACAATAGTATGTCAGAAGACCCCATATGTATTTTATACTATAAAAATATTATAGTATAACTGTGAGTTCTTATTTATTTAATTAATCTATGTCTATAATTTATTGATATACGTATCAACCAGTCATAGAAGACCCAAAAGAACCTGGTGGAAATGAACTGTTCCATGTAATTGAACTACTGTTTCGTCCGCCTTTACACGTACCAGTAGCATAACAATCGTTTGCAGCATTTGCGTTTGACTGCATATTAGTAGCGTTTGATGCAGCAGAGGTTGAATTTGCGTTCACAGGACTTACACTACTGCCACTATTACTGAATGTGGGTACTGTAATAGGGTCACTTGATGTTGTAGCAGTAGTTGTACCTCCACCGTAATATGTACGCCTTCTATGTGTGTTTCCTCCTCCGTGTGTATCTATCATTGACTGTTGCTTTGCGTTCATATTTGTGCCGGCTTGCATCGCACTCTCTCTTTGACTGCTTGTTCCCTCTTGAAGAGGATATGATTGGACGGCGATAGAGGATGTAGTAGAACTTCCAGATGCACCTCCTCCTTTATATCTACGTTTGCCATATCTACGGGTGGATTTACGTTGTAAGCTCGTTCTTTTACGCATCGTTCCTTTACGCTTAGTTCCTTTACGCTTAGTTCCTTTACACATCGTTCCTTTACGCTTAGTTCCTTTACACATCGTTCCTTTACGCATCGTTCCATTACGCATCGTTCTATACATCATTATAAATATTATATAGAAAATGTTTCGTTTAAAAAGATGTAAGCTAATACATATATATTAATATGAACGATACCCAACGTTTACAATTAAGCAAAATGATTAA
>Ga0307968_1000260_pt1 | contig 35164 bp, 26 predicted proteins | sample OrgLakmetagen650_FD_201834 | JGI IMG/M metagenome (GOLD analysis project Ga0307968, IMG submission 201834) | Saline water microbial communities from Organic Lake, Antarctica - #650 | ecosystem: Environmental > Aquatic > Non-marine Saline and Alkaline > Saline | place: Antarctica: Organic Lake...
GAATGTGTGGATGTGGATGTGCATGTGTGTGGATGTGCATGTGTGTGGATGTGTGTAAGGAATGTGTGGATGTGGATGTGCATGTGTGTGGATGTGCATGTGTGTGGATGTGTGTAAGGAATGTGTGTGGATGTGCGTACAGACATGTGTGCTGACGAGTAAGCATAGGTACATTGGCGGTTGAGTGCAGGGGGGCTACTCGAACAAGTTACGAATGAGCAGGGTTGGCCAGACCCGTTTATATACACCGTATATCTGGTGATTACCCTGCCAAAATACCGTATATAAAGCGTATACATAAATGGTTCTGGCCAACCCTACGTGTATGCAATAGTGAGATGAGCACAGGGTGGTTATAATGTGTGTCAAGGCTGAGGTACCACATTGACCAAATCAGAAAGTCACAGAACTTTAGGTGCCTTGCAAACACGCACAACATCAAGTGGACTGAGTAGAATTCAAAGCACAAAGGATTTGACTTCATGGTGGTGGAGTGCAAGTGCAGCAGAAGGAGCTACCGCAACAGCAAGTTGCAAGTAGAGAAGAGGCTGCAAGCAACATCTGTTGGGGATGAATCGATCTTGTAGTTGATCAATTGATCCAAATGGTGGTGGAGTGCAAGTGCAGCAGCAGGAGCTACCGCAACAGCAAGTTGCAAGCAGAGAAGAGGCTGCAAGCAGAGAAGAGGCTGCAAACAGAGAAGAGGCTGCAAGCAGAGAAGAGGCTGCAAGCAGAGAAGAGGCTGCAAACAGAGGAGAGGCTGCAAGCAGAGAAGAGGCTGCAAGCAACATCTGTTGGGAATGAATCGATCTTGTAGTTGGTCAAATGATCCCAAAACTAAATTACAAAATTCCAGACACCCTTACCGGCTCTCCGTAGAACTGCACATCAGACGTGAACACAGGCTCCTCAGGAATGATCCCACGAGTGGACATCACAGCCACACCCTGCGTTCATTGCACAAGGGCAGATTCTAAGCAAATTTTTATTGTGGACACAACACAACAGCCACACCCTGCGTTCATTGCACAAGGGCAGATTCTAAGCAAATTTTTTTTGTGGACATCACAGCCATACCATGCAAGCATCCCATGATGGATGAAGGTAGAAGGCGAGAGAAGCAGTTAAAGCATGGGTTATACAGCAGTTATACCTCCCTAGTTATACATCCGATGTATAACTTATACATCTGATGTTTGGTGTGCCTCCACACATGTGGACGTCGCAGTCACACCCTGCAAGCAATCCCATTTAGGGTCGGCCACAACCATACATATCCGGTGAACATACAATACTTGGCAGGAAAATCACCAAATATACGGTCATATACGGTGTATATATATGCGCTTCTGGCCAGCCCTAGTCCCATTGCACTAAGGCAGATGCAGTGGGTGAGCAAAAGCTGCAGTGGTCTTAGCAAACATGGATCGACACGGCCTCTGGACTTAAATTTGTGGATGATGAAAGGGATCATGCTCGCGATGCCAAAACGTGTCCGTAGGCACATTCTTAAGAGCGAAGCAAGATAGCACTGCATCCAAAGAGCAAAGCAAAACAGTACTGCATCCAAGAACATTGTAGTTCAACGCTCACATTTGCTGCATGAATGCTGCAAACAATCGCACTTACTAACTTGTGTCAAGACATATCCTCGGCCCACTTATAAATACAATGCATTCCAATGCTGGGAGTGGCCTTACATGGCAACTTCGACCTGCAGCGTGGCAAATACCCACCAGATTGTGTCCAGGCACATCCTCAGGCCCGACAAAGCGTACTGCCCCTGGAACCTTCAGCGCGTCAACCGTGCTTATGGCGGTGACCTTGCCCTTGCACGTCTTTGCACAAACATACGCGCCATACAGGCTACCAGCTTCAATCGGCAAGTCGTCTGTGAAGATGGCGGTGCCATTGGCCTGTGTGCGTGTGAGCCAACATTGCGTATGCATGTGTGTGTATGTAATTGTGTGCGCGTGTTAGTCATTGATGTGTGTATGTGTCTGTAAATGCATTCATGGTGTGCATGCTCACGAGTGCGCACATGTACGTGAAGTTCACACAAATCCATGTTTGTACCCACGTCACCTTAAATATCAGAAATTAAGTTTATGCCATGCCATGCTGAAGAACCACCTAAGTATTCGACCAACTAATTCTGCATCAATCTCTCCTAGCTACTAAGAGATTTGGCGCTCAATCACCTGTTTCAGAGTAGCTGCGTCGTCTTTCAGCCAAACACAATTCACAAATATCCATTTTGTTCTGAGCTGAAGCTTGCTCAGAGCTGAATCTTGTTCCCTGGCTCTCAATTCGCTTACAACAATATCACAGCTTGCCTTGATCATGCTTAAACTTGCACGCACTCTGGTTTTTGAATACAAATATATCAGCTTGCCTTGAGCATGCTCAAATATGCATGCACTTGGTTTTTAATGTGTGCCCTCAGCAGCTGCTCTAATATCTTACATAGATCCCTCATTTCCGGCGCCTGAGTTTCTTATCCTTCCATCAACCCAGCTTTTACCTGAGCGGCTGCTTTGGTCTTGCCCACTGGGAGCATCATGGGGGCAAAGGCAGGGTCGGGAGGAGGGAAATCCTGTGTGCCTCTGGCCACCTTTGGAGGGGCCATCTTGGGAGCTGCTAGCACGTCAACAACACCATCATCCTGCAGGATGCGGGTACAGAGACATCAAGAGTTTTGCACTGTAGCAGCATGATAAGGGTCCTGCAGGCTGACATCTGAAGTGAAGGGAAGTGTAAGAGATATCTATACTTAATGATAAGGGAAGTGTAAGTGACATCTAAGGAAGGGAGCACATCGCACGTCAGGCTGTCGCCTGCAGGGTGACTTGGGTGGTGTCAGCATGGCATGCCAACATGTCTTATCTGACGGTCTTCGCTTCCTCAATCAGGTATACCAGCCCACCAACATAGAACAGGGTTGGGCCACACGGACTTTGGGAACGTCCAATACGGTAAAAAAAGCGTAAAATACGAGATTTAAAATAATTACGAGTGCCGTGTGAAGTTGTTGCAGCTTGCAAAGCACGTTTATTCTATGGATCTAACTTCTGCTATTCACAGTGCTGTCAGGTCCTGCAGCAGAAAATCCTCCAGACAACGTCTAAACTAAGCGCACCTCTAAACTAAGCACACCTCTAAATTAAGCACACCTTTAAACTAATCACACCTCTTGGCTCTTCCTGCACAGTGCAGTCAGGCCTTGCAGCAGTAAGCCCTCAGCCACAGAGCGCAGGTACTCAGCGCGGGTGTGGGTAGGGGAGGGGGGTGCTGCAAAAGATAGTATGCAGGTAGAGTGTTAGTGTGCCTTGCACCGCAGGGTGAAAGTGTGCCTTGCACAGCAGGGTGAAACCCTACTACGTAGGAATGAGCATTGGCATTGGGATAATGTACACTCCCACACACAACACAATTTCAATGTCCGATTGCAGTGGCTTAAACACAACCTGCTGGAGTGTACTGGAATGATCCTTAATGTGCAAGAGCATATTTGCAACCAATTCACAGAAGCGGTGATGCAAAAATATGCTCTTCAGAATGAATTACACATGCACTTGCCCTGCAACACAAGCAGACAACACCTTATACACACGCACACACCTGCAGCTCCACCATTGCTGAGGCCGTTTGCAGGAGCAACACCTTCGTTTGATTTGCTGCCATCCACGCTGGCATTGACAGTGGCGGCAGTGCAGCTGTCAGTCTCCCCAACGCTGTGGCCAGCGCTGCAGCTGTCGCTGCTGTTGGCACGGCTGCTGCTGCGACTGTTGCTGCTGCTGTGTGTGTTTGCATGTGTTTGTGTGTGCAAATGTGTGTGTGTGTGTGCGTATGCGTGTGTTTGCGTGCGCAAATGTGTGCGTGTGAAAATGTGTGAGATTGCGCGAGGTGCTCAAATATGTGCGTGTGTGCGTGTTGTACGTAAACTTGCCACGGAACTCCTCACCTGTCACTGCGTGATTGAAACTCCTCACCTGTCACTGCATGTTTGAAACTCCTCACCTGTAACTGCGTGTTCCAGTAGGCCTGCCATGAAACTCCTCACCTGTCACTGCCGCCCCTGCTGTACAGTATTGACAAATCCTGGGCCAGAGCCGCCAAGGCGCTCGGAGCAATGGTAGTCACTGGGGTCAAGCTTGCAACGTCAGCCTGCGTGAGAGAAGAAGTTGAAGGAATGATGATGTGCACATATTGCCACTGACAATGCGAGCTTGCAATGTCAGCCTGCGGAGAGAAGAAGTTACAGACTTGGAACTGCTAATTTGTACCTAATCTCACTTACAATGCAAGCGTGCAATGAGCTTGTGTGAAAAATGAGTTGAAGGCACGGAGCCGCTGATGTGCACATATTGTGAGTTTTGCTTCACACGGATTACAATGGGACAAACATCTGCGGCTCATGCATACAAAGCTGAAGGCACATATAAGACATACTGATTTATTGACACGGGTATACACCTAGGTAGGTGCAAACAAACACATAATGTAAACATACACTTTTTTTGCGCAATTACTTAGGGAAATCACCATACATATGGTCATATACGGTGCAGATACACAGTTCTGGCCAACCCTACAAAAACATACCAACGTGCATACACACCTGCTCTTGAAGTACTGCTTCTACGCGTGGGCACTTAACCACTCGCCAGTCATGTTTGCCTGCAAGTAAGCAATACATTTTGCTAAGGCCAGGGACAAGGGGTATGGTTTTGCTTTTTTTTAACCTGTTGCAGCCAGTGGTATGTACGGAAGAGTTAAGACTAGCAAGGAGCAGCCTGATTGTTGGTAAAGCTAAACCCAAGTAAAAAAATTAAAGCCGTCAGAAAAGCATTACCTTCCCTGTTTGTGGCTAATACTTTCCAAGCAGATATCAATGCGCCAGAAACAAAGCAACACAGACACTCTTAGCTCCTACACCTACATATCAAAGTCTCCTACACTTACATCTTAAAGCCTCCTAAAGCCATCAAACCAATCCTCAAACGCTCCTGCTTACGCTCCTACTCCTGCATTTTAAAGCCTCCTAAAGTCATCAAACCAATTCTCAAACGCTCCTGCTAAATTGTGCCTACTACTACTACCAACTACTACAACTACCACTACTACTGCTGCTGCTTCTCCTACTCCTCCTACTACTACTATTCTATGAAATACGCACCTAGTGCAGTGCCCAAGTCCATCCCGAATGCCACTTGGGCAATGGAGGTTCCAGAAGCAGAGGGGTATAGTGAGAATGATGCATTGATAGCGCTTGCGGCATTGACCCAACGCTCTGCCACACGTGAAGACCAGAAGCGTGCTTCTGACGGGCCCTGAGTGTGAGGATAAAAGGAGAGGGAAGTGCGCTTGTCCTTGCAGCATTGACTCAGAACTGAGACTGGCCTGAGACATGTACAACGAAATGAGCTATACAGCAAGAGAACCTTTGAGCATATGAACGGAAACGTTGTATCAGCTTCAAACCAGCCATTCTCAACCTGACAATTTATCAGCGTTTGCATTCACACTTCTCCACTGACGGCTGATGAAATGCGGTTCAGCGTGTGTCAGACGCGTCTAGATCAAAGGGAGTTCAATGGGGTTGCTGCATTTTATACTGGTAGCAGCGTTTGAGCATTTAGAGAGGAAACTATTGAGTTCTCTGCAGCATGCAGAAGAACTCGAGTTCTTGTAGGCGAGTGACATGTGTGATGCACTTTTGCACAAAGTGCACTGCTCCCCTTTCTGTACCATCTTTCTTTTATCTGTGCGTTTTAAGGGGCATTTAAGTTTAGTTTGCTCCGTTGCCCTCAGCCTTTCAGCCTTGCTTTTTGCTGCTTCCTGCAAAGTTCTCTCTTTTCCCTCTTCGTTTCCGTTGCCCCTAGTGTCTAGCCCGCTTATTTTTCTTTGTTTTCGTTTTTTGCGCTAAGCTTGCGCCCGCAGACTGAAGTGCGTGTCTATTAGAGCTCGCCTCTTAAAATGGTCTAGCAGTTTTCTGTGTTTTCTTCCTGAATTCCCCTTCAATTTTTGGTCTTGATGCCCCTTCCCCGCCCTGTAATTCTCCCTGCCTTCAACGAGCTGTAATAAAACCTAGAAATTTCTCCAAGCAGAGTTTTTGTGTGTGTGTGTGTGTGTGTGTGTGTGTGTATGTGTGTGTGTGTATGTGTGTCTGCTAATACTTTGAATGATGAAGCCATATAGCAAACGCCTCGCACAAAACAAAAGCAGCACCAAGGCAGTGACGCACCAAAAAGAAGCGCACACACACACACACATACACACACATACACCCGCACATACACCCCCCCACACCCACACCCACACATACACAAACACACACACACACATTTACACACACACACACAAAAAGAGCGCACTAAGGGACGGGTTATATGAAGGAGGAAGGCACACAGCAAACACGCACCTGGGGCAGCGGCAGCAACAAAGAGGTGACTAACACGGTCCCGTTTGATAATCCCTCAGACAGGCCGTGCTTCCCTGAAGCTACAGAGGCACTGCTGGCCCCTGCATTTGCATCATGGGTAGGGTTGGCCAACACTGCTATATGCATAGACATGTGTGTGGGGCTCGACAAAATTATAGATATATACAAACACACGGTGAACACACGGCGTTTTTAGCAGGACATTACATTACCATATGCGCTGTAGATATTCTGTCCTGGAAATCTCTATGCAGGTGCCGTACACAAGACATTTCCCTTCGAGATGCAGTAGAGGCAACAGTAGCCCCTGCTTTTGCGTCTGTTTATTTATCTATGTGTTGTATATTTATATTTATAGGCCGTACATGACCGTACCCTTAGAGGGGGGGACCAGATGCCAGTGCGTTTGTGTGTACAGTGTCCTTGTGCAGCATGTGAGCAAATGTGCATGTGAAATGTGAGCAAATGTGCATGTGCAGCAAATGTGAGCAATGTGTGCAATGTGAGCAATGTGAGCAAATGTGCATGTGCTGCAAATGGGGGCAAATGTGAGCAATGTGAGCAATGTGAGCAAATGTGCATGTGCAATGTGAGCAAATGTGCAGCAATCGTGCAGCATGTGAGCAAATGGTTCCATCCTAGTCATGGGCAAGTGCTACCAGCACACGCTGCAAATGTAAAGCACATACACAAACGCCAACCCAGATCATACATACATACGCCACCATACATACACGCATTCATACATACGTACTATTACTAAAACTAGTCCGGATCATACAAACATACATCACACATACGTACGTAAGTACGTACGCACATACACAAACACCATCTCAAATCGTAGGCAACAGCATATGTACGGAATGCATGCTCTGAGCTCAACATGGGCGTCATAAAGGTGCATTACATTAGGGTTGACCAGAACCATATACAGTGTACGTACGGTATTTTTGGCAGGGAAATTAACAAGTATAATGTACAGTGTATATAAGCAATTCTGGCCAACCCTGGTGATGAGGGTACTGCTACTGCTGCTGCTGCTGTTGCTGATGATGATGATGATGGCCTTGTCTCAATTAATAGGCAAGCTGCAGCTGGTGTTTGCATCACCCAAGTCTACAAGTTGTTCTACAAGGCCGAGTTGCAGCTGCCAAATATGGTTGCAGATTAGAACATTTTGTCAGGAAAGTCTCTTTCCTCATAAGTCTGTTTCCTCATAACTTACCTGTGGGTAATTGGAAGGCCAGGCAGCACTAAATGGGCTCCTTTGTGCTCATCACTAAGCTTAGGTAGTTCCTTTGTGCCTAGTCTCTAACAGGTGATGTCATCACGCTGGTGTGACCTCACCACCAGCACAGATTCCTCTTGCTTGTATACGTTCCTCTCTTACCTAGGGGTGGGGTGGGGGGGCTCACGGGCTTCTCTGTAGGCAGGTATGGTTGCATGTGGTGTGAGTGAGCGTGTGCGCAAGAGTTTGTATGTGTGCATGTGTGTGCGTGTGTGTGTGCTTTATTGTATTTGTTTGCGTGCAGCTCGTTCTTCAGATAGTGCGCCCCCCTACAGGCAGGTGAAGCGGGCAGATATAAGCTGGCCCCCCCCTGTATAGGAATGTACGCACAAGATGAATGCATGGTGTATATGTGACTGAAGAGGAGAATAGAAGGCTGTTTAGAAATGTTAACGCGCACGAGATAGATGTACGGTCTATACATGACTGAAGAGGAGCATAGAAGGCTGTCTAGGATATGTACACACGAGATATATGTATGGTGTAAATTAGATGTACGGCGTATAAATGACTGAAGAGGAGAATAGAAAGGGGAAGAGGTCCACCGAAAAAAGACAAAGGGGCAGCGACAAAAGCAGGTAGATTAAAGCTGTTTTGTGCATAAGGTAGAAGGTCAGCAGGTCAGAGCGCACGGAGGGGCCCTTCTCACCTCTATCTATCTATATTGATGAGCTCGCTAAGGTCAGAACGTGTGCCTCTTCCCATCCGTTGCAGTGCGAGCAGACATGTCAACCAATGGCATTCCTTGTGTGGTACTTTGTGCATAGCTTTGCATGGAGGCCCTACTGCCTTAAAACCTTTGAAGGGTAATTGTGAAAAGGGTTGGGCCAGAACCATATTATATATATACGATGTAAGTACAAAGCATTTGGCGGGAAATCATTGAATATACGGACATATACAGTGTAATTGTACAGTTCTGGCCAACCCTAGTAATGCACACTATGTCAAAGGTGCCGGAATTACCAGAGGCATGCTCATAAGCAACTTTATACCTAACAAATGCTTAAAAGCAACTTCATACCTGACACAAGCTCAGAAGCAACGTTTCCAGCCTTATGCACAAAAGCGACTTGGCAACCGCATGCACATGCAACGCACACGCGCACAAATTTGTGCAGACACAAACACGCGGCCAGATGTTAGGCCTACCTGCACAGGCATCCGGATGCACACGCACAACAAAGATAAATACACGTACTTATGCTCATTACATACACACATGCACATGCAAACACACACTCTACACACGCAAGTACCCCTGTCATCTAACCTGCACAGGCACCAAGAAACTCCAGCAAAGGCACGAGCTGAGGGGCAGGGGAGGCCTGCTTCTGGAAGTCCAGCAGCTCAACCTGAGCACCTGCAGGGCAACACATCGCGTGGAGTTGAGAGTGGTGAGGGCTTAGCTCAACCTATGCACCTCCAGCAGCTCAACCTATGCACCTCCAGCAGCTCAACCTGTGCACCTGCAGGGCAACACATGAGCAGCGCGTGGAGTTGAGAGTGGTGAGGACGGATCAGCATTTTGCGTGAAGTCAGCACTGGGTCGTGTTTGAGCGATAGGGAAGGATTGAGAGGGGAAGGATAAGCACTTTGAGTCGAGCAACATGTGGTGTGTGCGTGTGTGTGTTGAGAGTGGAAGAAGACGGATCAGTACCTTGCGCGTCAGGCAGCGTGCGATGTTAGAATGTTAGGGACGGGTCAGTATTTTGTGTCTAGCAGTGTAAGGGGTCAGAGTGGCAGGGACGGATCAGCTTCTTGCTTGCGTGAGGAAGTGCGTGGTGTTGGAGTGGCAGGAACGGATCAGCATCTTGCGTGAGGCAGGCCTTAACAGGCATGACATTCACATACCCAGAATGAAGAGTAAATTCAGAATAAAAAACAGCTAGTCATATACCAGGCTTGAACTTTGACGGTCAGCTGAGGCTAGAAATTTTACGCATCCAGAGTGAAGAGTAAATACAGGAATAAAAATACAGTTCTGTACCAGGCTTGAACTTTGACAGTCAGCTGAGACAAGATCCAGTCGACCAGCAGCTGATCTAAATTACAAAGAAGGCAACACACACGGAATTATGTTCCCACACTGACTGGGACATTTTGTCCGCTGTGAGGACAAGAGGGAAGGCAGCCTTTGCAAGCACCTGCGCGTCATTGCCATACCACTTGCATCATTTCAGCTGCACCACAAGGGATACAGCCCTGCCCTCGTCTGTAATTCTTGTCTCACATCGCCAATCAGATCAAGTTACTGTGTCTGAACCAGCATCAAACTCACATCGACTAACCAATTACAAATATCATTTTAACAATACACACAGCACACAACTTGCACCTTCAACACAACACAAAACACACGCACATACCTGCACACATACCAACACACACACAACACACTACACAACACACACACACACTTACCTGCAGCTAGCATAAGCGTGGCCACATCTGAAGGCAGACCCCGCTGCAGAGCCAGCACCAGATTGCCAACGACAGTTGCACTGTTGCGCACGTGAGTGCCGGCCACGCGCTTCAAGTGCGCCACCATGGCTTCCCACACACCACGCATTGTGCCGCGCACGGCTGCATCCACACCCTCCATGCCTCCTTCGTTATCACCTACAATCACAGCGTACACAGCATGTGCAGCAGATAGTGGCAATGGCTTTCAGGCGAGCAAGGAAGCCCCCCAAATGAGGCCAACAAACCATGCTTTGTGCCGCACATGGCTGCACCCACACCCTCCACATCTCTCACATCTACATAAACCATGGCTGCATCTGGCTGCATATTATTAAAGATTGTCTGCATCCACACCCTCCACACTTTCTTTAACATCACAATTAAGTGCGCCAAACAGTGTTGAAAAGCACTATTAAATACCAACTACAGTAAACGCTCTCAAATTGTGCGTCGTTCCACCCACAAATTCCCAACACAAACATCCATACCCGCTACATTGCGTATCGCTTCTGTCTTGCGCGTCACGTCAAGAGTACTAGAGGATGGCCCATCTGATACCAACAGATACGCAAGGCAGTCCTCCTGGCTCTTGTGTGCATTTTAAGAGCAATAGAGAGTGGCCCATTCTGCACTAGGAGATGTGTAGGTCTCCTAGAAGTTCAGAAGAGATGGAAGGGCTGTCCTTCTGTCCCTTGTTCCATCATCACAAGAGCTCTAGAGGGCTGCTAACTTAATGTAAAGGAATACGGAGGACAGCTTTTCCATCTCTTCTTGAGTGCTGCCACAAGAGTGCCAGGGGGCTAAAACCCATTTAAACCCATTTGAAAAACACAGCTGTAAGGAAGGCAGCGTCTCAAGCCCGTCTTGTTTTTCATTAAGAGGAACAGGAGCTGCTGCTACTTGTTTCAAGCAACCCCGTGGCATTTACGAAATTCACTGCGATCATGCACGTACACACGCATACATGCACGGACAGTACCACATACATACACTGATACTGACACACTCAATACGCACACTTACCCTCAGCTGCCAAGCTCGTGAGCGTGCTGATGAGGTTGGTCAGCGTGACAGCAGACCCTACTCGCAAAGCTGGGGTAGAGCCCAATGAGCCCAGCGTGACTCTCAGAAGTTCAGGCACCTGCGAAATGCACACATTTGTGGCGTATGTGAGCAAACATGCTTTCACACACACACACACACACAACCACACACACACACACGCACACGCATACGCACACACACACATACACACACGCACACACACACACACGCGCACACACACACGCACGCACACACACTGCTGTAATCACCAAGAGTCCCTGAGGCACCGATACCTTGACAGTGGTGACGAGTGTGTGCTGGTGCCGAGGCCAGTCTTTGTACACCCCAGGACCTGATAGTATGAAGGAGTGGCAGCGCGTAGGGCGTGGTGAGAAAAAAATGAGCATGGCCTCATGCTGGCATGCCCTGCCTGGTACATGCTTGCAGCACTGGCAGCTCTACCAACCTATTTCTGTGTATGTGTGTATGTGTGTTTGCGTGTGCGTCATGTTTTTTAAAGCTGTGTACCAAGGTAAAAAAAGAGCTTTTTAAGGCTGTGTACCAAGGTAAAAAAGAGCTGGTAGCTGTGCATGTGCATGCTTGTGTGCACGTGCAAGTGTGCTCAAGCATTGAGTGCATGTGCGTGCTTGTCTGCATGTGTGCTCAAGTTTGAGACAAGGAAGGCAGGGACCCAGTATCTGTGTATGCACGTGCATTGTATCTAGGGTTGGCCAGAACCATATATACACGGTGTGTACGCGGTATTTTTGCAGGGGATCCACTGAATATGCGGTCATGTACGGTGTATATATACAATTTTGGCCAACCCTAATTGTAGCGTGCGTTCCAGTCTGGGAATCAGATGGGTGGGGGTTAATGCTAAGTGTGGTGACCCAGGAGATGGTGGTATGCAAAGGACAAGCCTACCTGTGTTGCCTGCCACAAAGCGCACCCCTTGGCCACCAGCAGCATGGTCCTTGATGACCTGCGCCGTGTGTGTATGCGCGTGTGTGTGTGTGCATTTGCGAGCATGCATATGTGTGTGTTTACGTGCAAATGCATGCATGCATGCATGCGTGCGCTGATATAATACAGGCAAAATGTATCTCAGTCTGATCTTTCGTGTAAGTATACCAGTGTTTAAAACCACCCTGGGAGTATGATGTCCGCTCGAGGCCCCATGAAAATAAAAATGTATGCGCAGGCACTCACCTGAACGAGTTGCTCGAGGGAGTGTGGCACGTAAAGGCTCTGCTGGTTGCCCAGGACGACAACCTGCACACTGGTCGGCTTATGGTGGTTTGCATTTTTGAGTACGATGGTTGACATGCAAGGATGTTGACAGCAAAAATACATGATTAAAGTGCAAATGTACGCACAAGACTACATGCAAAAGCTCAAAACTTAATACAGCGTTCCATTGTGTGAACCTTGTAGCGGGAGCTGGGCAAATTGGACACACAGCAGAAAGCAAGTTTTAATGCACTTTGTCAGCACTGCAATACACCACGCTGTGGCACGTGGCACACCAACTATCACACACATCACACAAACACACACACACACACAAACACGCACACGCACAAACACGCATGTACACGCGCTCAAGCTCAAATCCAGCCCACAATTGCACATGTGCACAATAAGCCAAGCAGCGGTGCCCACCTCTGTGGGCGCGGCTTTGTTGCCAGCAGTCGCAGCCCCTCCCTCCTCTGTGCCTGTGGCATCCTGCTGCTGCTGCTGCTGCTGAGAGAAAGCCGGCATGTCTGTCAGGCTCTTGTATGTGCTGAGCCCCAGGTCCTCCATATCCACATCGCATGCAAAGCTCTATGAGTGAGGCAGCAAAAAGTCAGCGAGGCAAGAAGGTTTTGACAGCCAGATGGGAGCCAGCATAGCACGTGTGCAGGCAGCTGTCTTCCAGGAATTAAGATGCAACAACAAGAGTGAAAGCCTGGGCTTAGATGATCTATGCGTGCGTGTGGATCAGTGACTACAGGGCTCGTATTAAGTTTCAGCTAGAGTACCATGCTCCTCTCCGCACCCCAAAAAAATGTCTCTGTCTTGAGCATGATCTTGGTTACGACGCACTAAGTAATCATGCGAACTTTCAACTTCACACTGCACCAGCTGCACCAACACTTCAATTTTGCGCTGCATTATTACTGAATTTCCAGAACAGCAAAGGAGCTTGGTGCTACCCACAACGCAGTACTCATGAGCTATCTATAAAGCAAAAAGCACACCGCCCTTGAAAATGCGCACAACCTCTGACGACGCAGCACACGTCGTCTTCAGACTGCACAGCAAACATCACCATTGAATGCAGAGCATACACAGCATCACATTACCAAGACCTGACTAGACCATATAAGTGCATAGGTCCATACAGCGTACAGCAGGGATATCCGAATATGCCGTCAAATGCTAGAGATCTGGCCGACCTTGCACATTACCTTACAGGCATCTACGATTGGACGGTAGCCAGTACATCTGCACAAGTTGCCGTCTAACGCATCACGCAAGTCTGTGGCCGTAGGGCAGCCACTTCCCTTGGACCCTGAGCAAATGGGGGGAAGTATACAATGGTCCGGGCATATAGAAAAAGAAGAAGAAAAAATTACGCAGGGAGTGAAAGGACATATACTGTACTATAAAGAAAGCTGGAAGGCAACACTACCGTGATCATAATCAAGCGTTTGAATCCAATACATTTAGTCCTATGTCAAGTGTCCAAAACTGATGGCAAGCGCTCCAATTTATCGCGCAAGCCAGCAGCCGAGGAGTGCTGAACGGTTAAGCAAAGGATGATGAAAATGAGGAGGGTTAAGGCCTTAAATCCAGGGTTGGCCAGAACTATACATTTATAGGTATATACGATGTACATATGGTATTTTTAGCAGAGAAATTACCATATATACGGTCATATACGGTGCAGATATACGGTTCTGGCCAACCCTACTTAAGTCCACTGCAATGCGCAGGCCCCAATCAGTGTCGACTTTGACGAAGTACAGCCGCAGGTCCTGATGGACAGCAGAGTTGCAGTTGGAACAGAACTGCTGGCTGCTTCAACACAGGCCTCACGCTGACCCATACTCGCTCTCCTTTCATCCAACACGAATCGTCTATGTTGGCATGTGGAGAGACCTCGATGATTGAAAGGAGACCGTGCGTGGATTTGTGTAAAACGACTTTTCCTTCATGATTGCACGCACGCATATGTGCTGCAGGTTTGGGACGCTGACTGCTTTAATCCACTGAATGTTTGAGAAGGTGTGTGTGTGTGAGACAGTGGAAATGCAGAAACCTGCATTTGATGGTTGCTGATATCATAAGAATGAGCAGAGAGCTAGTTTCGGATCAGCTGTCTGCAGTCAGTATGGTCTGCAACCGTTGGCTAAGCGGGAATTTTAAAGGAAAGATGGGAAGCGTTGCATGATGTATTTTGTACGCACGCATGGCACCGAACTTCAAGAAGACTACATTTGAATGAGATGGAGGGTTTTGTGCAGGCACTGATACTGAACGCCGCTCTTACACACAAACACACAATGACAAATACGCACAGGCATACACACACACGCTAACCACCATTTTTGGAGGGGTAATGAAAATCATGCGTTCAATGCGTGGGCCATCATACGAACATGCAAACTCACTTTGAGCAGAGGCCTTCGCCAGGGCTGTGTGGCAGGCTATAGCAATGCCGGGAGTGCAGAAGCCACTGGAAGTAGGTGGAGAGCAAGCGTTTGACTAGATGCTCAGTGGATGCTATGGGTATGCAAGCAACGGCCATGCTTGGCGTACAGAAGTCATTGGTGGGTGGAAAGTAGGTCTATCTAGATACTCAGTGGATGCTATGGGTGTGCAAGCAGTGGCTGTGCCTGGCATGCAGAGCCACAAAAGTTAAGTGGAGGGCAATTGTGTCTTAATGTCAAGTGATTGTTGTGGGTGGCAATTGGCAATGCCCAGAGAGGCCAATCGAGGTACAGGTGGAGAGCATCTATGCACCTCAGCTCAGTCATTACTTCAATAAACTATGTGGCAAGCAGCAACAATACCGGGGATGAATGCAAAAGCCAATGACCAGGGGGGCCAACCAACTGGTTGCTGTGCAGAAGCACTCAGGAAAGAAAAGAAGGAAAACATGAAAAAGTACGCAGCAGTGAAAACCACTCTCCACAGTTTTTAAGAAATAGCATTATTGAAAGCTTCACAGAGGATCCACCTGTCATGGAAAGTCCACACAGCAAGTGCACCTTACTTGCCTTCGCTGGTTGCGGCATACCGGTGGGCAGCAAATCTCACTGACTCATGTCATTTGCCAAACGGGACTAACTTTCAATACAATGTTTTCCCCCCCATCTTTTCCTTCTAACTAACTAAGCACCTCCGTAGAGGTGAGTACTTACCATTGGCTGGCATGGAACCCAACAAGCCGATCTGCAAAAAAAGAAGGAGTTGGCGTGCACCAGTGTCAGAGACAGAACGATCAGACCGCAGCAAACAAAAAAGCAAAAAAGGAACACATCTTAATGCCTCATGTCCAGCCAAGGATCTCTTTCTCTTTGTCCTCATTCCTTTCTACAAGTTCGCCCCCTCTGCTCTCACCCAAAACAGGATTGACGCCGCCATCCTTGCCTTTCGGTAGCCCCTCTGCTGTTGTCACCTGCGTGTTTGTCGAATAGGAGACGGTTTAAATGCATCAGCGCGGATGAGGAGAGGCTCCCAGCTAGTCCACACAGAGGCTTGAAGTTTGTGTGAAAAATACTGACTAGCCTAATTGCCTGGCAATCGCAGCACAGTTTGCAACAGGGAAAGAAAAGACTTACATGACAACCGCTCACAGCGTACGCGGGTGTAAGGCAAGAGTTGACGGACTTCAGAGCAGGCTTGCCTGTGTGCGTGTGTGACGTGTGTTATCATGCGCAGCTGTGTGCATGCCAGGGAGGCTGTTTATATAGTTGTGCGTGCATCTGTGTGTGCATTTTATGTATATGTGTCTGTGTGTAGTTGTATGTGTGTGTGTGTGTGTATGTGTGTGTGTGTGTGTGTGTGTGTGTGTGTGTGTGTGTGTGTGTGAGTGAGTGAGCACGCGCAAGTGCGTGTGTGTGTTTGGGTGTGCATCATCTAGGAGAAGCAAAGTCGCAAAAAGGTTCTGTGGCTCAAAACAAAGCGTTCCTTTTTATAAAAGCTGTTCAGTGTCTCGTTGTGTGGCTGCAGCCTACACTCATCCCGTGCCTCGCTACATAAGACCCAAAAGAAATTACCTGTGACAGGGTCCGAGTATTGAACAGCCACAGCGCAGGCCCCACATCCACCCTCATTGCACGCGTTCTTTGAGGACTGTACGTGTGTCAATAAAGCAAGCCACTAAGAAGTGTGTTCAGGCATCCAGGCAAGTTTCTCTCCTTCTACCAACAAATTCCTCCACGTCATCTGGCCAGTTTTTGCCCGACTGGTTGTGGTTTTTGCTCCTCTTACCTTCACTCTCGTGTAGAGGCGAATCCATTCATTAAGGGACACGTTGCTATTTTCCCCTCGCGTCTCCTGGCCGTTTAGGTAGAAATGGAGCGATGGACTCATTTTGTAAACAACCTAATTTAAAATTAATTCTTCATAGAAATTAATGGTCGTGGATAAATTAAGGATTGCAATATTAACCTCCACGATTTTGATTAATCTTCCCTGATTCAATCACCTTGCGTTTCCGATGGACGCAATACCAGCAGAGTCGGGTTGTGGTTAGGAAGGTTGGGCGCTTGCATGCACAATTAATCAAGAATGAATAATCACCAATCACCCCCCCCCCCGATTTCAAATTAATCAGCTTCAATAATTAATAACGGCGATAAATCACACACCATTGTACACGCAAAAACGAGATTTTTTTATCAACTTGAATTATTCGCTAGCCAATAACCACCTAAACGCACCGCAAGCGTGATAACGAATATATAACGGCAGTAAGGCACCAGAATAGCAATTAATCATGTGGAAATTATACGCAAGCCTACTGGTTTTGTGCATTGGAGTGCCAGCAATAGTGTGCTTGGAGGTAGATAAAATGGCGGTATTACCATTTTCCCCCCTTGCCATGTACACCACGTACGTAGATTAATGTTATTTTGTTGCCCATTGGATTCATGTAAATGCCGCCGCCCCCCTGCTTGACAGGATGAAATCCAGGAAGGATTCCAGGAGTCTGTAATTCCCTCAACAGACAACAGAAGGAGCCTCCTGCAAGCACCAGTGATTGCGTATTCTTCTGTGAGTTGGATGGCGGGTGCTCAGAATTATTGAGAATGTGCGTCTACAGCCATTGCACAAAGGTTCCACCTGAAAGAAGCAAGCGTGAGCAGATCTGGAGCAAAACCCAGCGATAAATTCCACTCACGTTTTGTACATGCAGGCCATTGCCACGTCTGAGGGAGCACCTCCAAGCAACCCAGCACCTCGACAAGTAGCTGCTGCACCCGCCCCAGTTCCTGCACCTCCTCAGCAGGTATGCAAGCGTAGGTGTTTTGACCCCGCAGGTGTCAGTACATCAAAAGCATTGATTAGTGCAATTAGCTGGAAATAAAGCTGCGCAGTTTTCTAACATTTTACTCGGTTCACATGAATGGGAGAATAAGAGGTGGTATTAAATGCGGTATACGCCATCGCTGACGCATAAATTTGTAGGATTGGCCAGAACCGTATATGTATATATAATACACAGTATATGACCGTATATTTGGTGACTTGCCTGCCAACAATACCATATATACACTGTATATATGGTTCTAGATAACCCATGTTACCCTTCGTCTTCTTCATTTCATGACTTTATAAACCTTTGTCTGCACAGGTTGCGGCCGCACCTGCACCAGCACCTGCTCCACCAAGCTCAAGTGGGCCAGCATACCAATTTGCACCTGCACCCTACACCCAACCAGCCTATCGATTTGCGCCGGCACCTGCTCCAGCCTACACCCAACCAGCCTACCAGTACGCCCCAGCGCCAGCTTACAGGTGACACTGATCTCACACGTAATTGATTGGAGGTCAGGCTCAAATAGACCGCGGGTGTAATTGAGGCTGCATTTGCAGGTAACATGTACTCTCTGCTTAAATTCACAGTCTTCTTGTGTAGACAGTTGCTCAGTGCACGGTTGCTAAACAATTCAAGTTAAAAAGACCAAGTGGATTTCCACCGTCTGTGGCCCAATGTTGAAATATGTAGAGGTATGCACATTTTTTCTGACATGTTATTTTGCAGGTATGCTCCTACTGAAGCGGATGTTATCATCATACAGCAGCCAGCTCCTCCCTCGGGCTGCTCAGGGAAACTGAAATATCTATGTGGCTAGCTTGTTGTGCTTTCGCTGTCTGCTTAAGCCCGTTTGCCAGTAGCTGTTACATACCCTTGGACTTAAATCCCTTTATTCACAACCTTTCTCCTTGGCCTGTTTTGTACAAAGAAAATGAGCAAAGGGTAAAATGACCTTGAACTGAGAGAGAATTAGGAAAGGGAGCAAACAAGCTGGACAAGGTTGATTTTGATTTGAGGCTTTGCCATAACATTTCTATTTTGTTATGCACAGTTTGTATTATAAATATTCAAAAAGGGATTATGGCTTGTGAAACGTTTCCTTTTCATGGTACATTGCACATAGTTGCGTAGATCATCATTCAGACAGACTTGTTAGGATCTTGCTTTGTCCACACATGTATAAGCAGCAGAGTGCAGCTGGCTGTGGTAAAGCCATAAAATTTCTGAATCAGCTGAATAAGAGCCACACCAAACGTCTTGCAAATAAAATGAAATTACCTCAGCTACCCAGATTTTGCACTGGATGCTCCATCTCTGCACAAGAACAAAATTAACAGACTGATGGAGGGGGATGAACTCCTCACAGTGGCAGGGGGCAGCTGAGGGAGAATGGGAGCACTTCAGCAGTACCAACAGCCACAAGCAGAGCAACCATCCCTACACAACACCGACTTAAATATCTTGGGATTTCTTTTAGACATTCGCCTCAATGATACCAAGAAGCTTTGAGTACACCAGACCTGATAACCAGCTGCACGCGGCAAAAGGAACAACATGCATTAAGATATTTGCACCATTCTTCAATGGCCCTCTACTACTCTCCACAACCATTTTTTTGGGTGTGAGTGCACTGTCTGCAGCACTGAAACTTCCACTCTGGAATTTGTCAAGGAATTGGGTCCTGATTCAAACTGTTAAGAAGCTTTTCTCTAAGATCCAAGCACTCAAAGATAGTAGAATTAGTTCCACTGCCTACAATCTTCAAATTCTATTCTCTCTTCAAGCTTTGTTTTTGTGAAAGCACACTGCATGTCTAACCCATCTGTTACAAAACTTTAAGCAACTTATTGAGGAAGTTGAGCCTGTGTCTTGAAGGTAAAACAACATTGAACTTTTCCAGGCGACAAGCTATACGTTAGAACAAAACAGCAATGCCTTATACCGGATCAAAGTGTCTGCAATATACAGATAACTTTGATTCATTTCTTTGGTTTTCGCTCCTTCCTTTTCCCCTCTTGCCACCAAATGTGATTATTACGTTCTTGATTATTCTGAATGCATTCCCAAATACAAGTTCGAAACTACAGAGGCTACGCCTTATATTACGAGTGAGTCAAGGCCTTTAACCTTGAACCATGCAACCCTGGGCATTGCAGGATGTTACCTTCTCACAACAAGCCGACGTGAATGTTTTCAGCATGGCCCGAGGCTCGGGGAATATTTAAAATGGAGACTTTATTATGGCCAAACAAATAGAATACTCCCTTTAGAATCATAAAAAACCGGCCAAGGTCTATGAAGTTTACAATCCTTGAAATTAAATAGAAATTACAGGTTATTAAACTCCAATAATTGAAAAATAGGATCTATAGAAGACTCAGGACTTTAAAGGAGAGCCAGATGATTAAGTAGGTATTGTAAGCATTAGCATAACAGGGATTAAAACACTGTTTCAGGATCAGCCTGATCTGCTGAAATTTCAGAGCAGCACATAAGGAATAGGAGCTTAAAGGTTTAAGCAAACGGCTTCCTCAACATGCAAGTAGAGACTAGTGAGACATCTGTATTCAGGAGATGTGTTCAACCAAGGAATCCAAATCCAAACTTCCCCCCTTTCTTTGGAGGTGGGGGTGCATACACGATGACTGGCGCAGGTGCAGGGGCCGGTGCAGGTGCAGGTGCAGCCGCAACCTATTATAAGGCACAACAATCAACGTGACAGTGAGTAAGGCAGGTGAGGACAAAATTTGGTTAAAAAGAAAATCCAGACGCAGGTTTGTACCTTCTCAACAGGCACGGCAGGCAAAGGCAGCAACAAAGCTGGCGTTTGTTTATTTGTAGATTTTGCTTAAATCAACTTTCTTTCTAGCAGGGGTGCGGGGTTTGGGCTTAACCTCTCACTCAACGACACCCATTAACATATGGATGTGCGTGCATGCTTGTCTGGTGCTTGTCTGGAGCATGCCTGTGTTATGTGTGCGTGTGAATGCATGTACTTTTGGTGTACGTGTGTGCGTGTGTGTGTGTGCGTGTGTGTTTGTGCGTCTAGCTGACTAGCATGGAATTGGGTGTGGTACCGATTTGGGTTGCACACAACAGCCATGGGGGTCTTCAAAACAACACCCATTGACCCCACATGGGCCATAAGCCACGGGGGGTCTTAAAAACGGCACCCATTAACAGCAACAACAAAACAAATATGAGTTGCAGAACCTGCTGAGGTTGAGCAACGGGAGCAGGCTGGGTGGCAGTCGCGACGGCCTGCACGTAAGCATACAAAATCACAGAGGGAGTCATCTGAGAAAGTGGCTGGAGATGTGTTTTTTGGCAATCAGATGCCAGCCATCCGATCATGCCGCAGGCTGCAATTAGACATGTGCGCCAATACTTACACTTTTCAAGCAAAGGTGTTATCCGCAGAGCAGGGGCTACCTCTGTTTTTTGTAGAAAGTGCAAGCTTTGGCGCCCGTACTCTGATCACGTTTCTAAAGTACCCTGGTTTGGGGCCTCAGATGACCCCTTCTGTATGATCACTGCTTGGTTTCTCTCATCATGCATGCATATAAGACAGCACAAAGCACGTTTTCACAATACTCTACAAGCATCAGACCCCACCGTTGAGTAAGCGATCACAGGCTGCGGCTGGGACTGCATGACTGGAGCTGGGGCCGGCGCGGCAGCCTTTCAACAGTCAGATCGGGGAAGGTGGCAAAGCACAGAAGGGTTAGATATTCGAATCTGATCATTAACTATGTAAGCAGGCCAGGTTCTCTTTACTAGCACTGTCAGCTTTAAGCAAGTACGATTCGCCAAGAGGTCTTGAATGTGGCATACCTTTCTTTGCGCCAACCTTCTCTCGATCGGACGTCTGTCTTCTCTATATTCCAACTCACTGACTAAAATTCTGTGTTACTACTTACGACTTGTTGGGGGGCAGCTGGTGGCGGGCAGTATTTAAAGCCACAGAGCAGCTTTCTGCCGATCCCTCTGAAATGGGGGTCCTGAAAGGATGTTGCATCCGATACAGTTGTGCAACATTTGATTGCTCTCATTCCAAAAGCCTTAGCTCTTGAGCCATAAAGAAACCAGGCTTCTGTTGCAAGTATGCTCATCAAATATGTTTTGGGGCAAATTGATCACCTGATGCGCCTGCTTAGCGGCGGCCTCTGTGAGCATCACTTGTTGATCGGTATCTGTTGATGCATGCAAGCATAATTTGATGTCGAGTGTCCCTGAAGGAGACAATGACTTCCCTGGAATTACTCAAACGCCTGCTAATACGCACACTTTGCCAATGGCCTCCCTTCATCAGAAGCCCCCCACTCCATTAGGCCACCAAGCAATAGCAGAGACGCCAAACCAATGACAGTCATTTTATTTTTTTGTAAATAATGATTGTTTAACCTGAAGGGCGTTTTAGGCAGTCACACACAATGTCTGTCGATTATTTTCGATTGCTCATGTATTTAATTACAGCGTGATTCGGGTATAGGAGCATCAGGGGAGCCATAGTCTCACCCAACAGAACTGTAACCTACAGTTTATGTCTGCAGACCCACCGACACTTTCTTTGTAGTTTGCTTCGCCAGGCTGTCACGCCCAATTGTTGGCAGTGACGATTCGTGTGATTTGGTTAGTTGGTTTTTCAGTTGAAGTTAGTTTGCCTAGTCTCGTTCAATAAGCTGGAGAAGCCAGTTCATTAAAGAAAGCATGTTTTGGTTTTGATATTGCGGTACTCAATTAGCTCAGTAAACTACAAATGCTCAGCCAGATGGTTGAGTAAACTTCCCAGCCCTGGGGAGGAGAGGCGCGGCAGCCGACTAGAGTATGTGTGGTATAGTATATGTCAGTGTGTCAAGCAAGTTGGATTTGAGAAACAGCAGAGAAAGAGAGAGAGAGAGAGAGAGAGAGAGAGAGAATCAGGAGAATTGCAGTCTGAAGTGCAGTTCCCAGCCTTTGCTCGAGAGAGGCTCGACCCTGGCGTTAAATCATTCTTATTAAACCAAACAAAAAAACATCTGTGGTCTGCAGCTGTCCACCAAACCTGCCGGCGGTTGCTTTTCCTTACTTCTGTGCAAACTCAATCACTGCCGCCTGATCGCAATATAGCACTCAATCCAGCCGATTTCTAAACAACAAGGTTCAGCAGTGGTTGCTCTCCTGTTCACTTCAAATTCACTGAGGTAGAAATGAGCGAGTGTTAGATGACATGGTCCCTGGAAAGGATGCTGCACCATTTTGATGGATCTTTAAAAGGGGGGAATGAAGGCTACTCCGCTTGCAATTGCGTTATCGGCGTACCTAAATACAATTTGCTGTTGGGAAAGCGTGATTATATCTGATTAGATAATGATTTATTTTGGCCGGCCCTTTGACAAAAATAACGTAATGGTGACAGACAGTGAGGATTTGAGATGGTCTTGACTGACAAAATATATTGCAAGGACACTAGACCCTAAAACAGATGAACGCTGTGCAAAGGACAGCACAAAGATATAAGCACCAATTCTGACAATCACACTCTGAAGCCTTCCAAGGGACTAAACCTTGAACTCAGACATTTTCACATTTAACTCCTCCAGTCTTCCGGATTTTCCATAATAATAGCTTTCAGTTCCTTCTACCTGAAAGGATTACTTACAACGAGAATGAAAATATTTAGTACGCCAAGCTGCAACATCATAGGCTTACATCGAACTCATTTCAGCGTTAAGTCTGCAGAAATGCATCATTTAAATGTGCCAGGTAGTCTGGAGAAAGATGTGTGCCGTCCAATGCCAACCCATTTGCCAAAGCGGAGCCATCCGGGCTGAGAAGATGCTCAAAAAAGTCAAGGTAGAACAGACGACCTTCACAGCTAGGGCTAGCTGCCAGAGCAGATACCTAAAGTCACAAAAGCAAAAGTAAGTGCGTAACAAAGAATATTTGTGCACGAGCTTCAGGGAGCGCCTATTCTTATGGTACCTAGTCTTTAGCACATCATGTCTTTTCTCTTTGTGTGAACACAAAGTGTGCGCCTGTGCTTGTGCATGAGTTTACATGTGTGTAATTGACTACGTGTGTGTATGCATGCACGTGCGTGTACATATGTATGTAAATGCGTATATATGCGTGTATGTATGCGCATTAATGTCACTACAAATGTAGGGGGACTAGGAAGTAACGTAGACCTAGTTCGTATTCAATTAATTACAACCAAACTGACCTATTGCCTCAATACCTGCATGTAACTGTGACCACTCCTTGTGTTTTGCGCACCCAAACGAGATTGGGAGCTCAAAGCATCTGAAGAATTGCTTAAATTCAACACACCTTTACTTTAAGGATCTGCATGAAGGCCGTGACTACTGCTCTAGTCTCATTCAATACAGGTGGGATTGGGTGCACAAACAGCTGGAACCCTCGGCGCTTGATCAGGTCCGTGAGCAGTGACAAATACAAGTCCACTGCAGATGACATGGCCTCCTGGAGCGAGGCGTACTGCAGCAGCAGTGCGAGGGATACAGGAACACAAAACGTTACTACAATATACGCCCACTGCAGACCACATGGCCTTTTGGAGCGAGGTGTGCTGCAGCAGCAGTAGGAGGGGCGCAAGTTTCTATAAATTTATACATTTATACACAATTAGAGTTGATACCTCCAACAATGAGTGAAGAGGGGGAGAGGCGCATTAGGAAAAGCGTGTTGCTTGTCCAAAGATACAGTGAGACCTGGCAGGTGATGCAGTGCCGAAGAAGGATCTGACAAATTACGATGCACATCAGATGCACGTCAGATGCACACCCGATGCACATCCGATGCAGAACTTAATGCTAGAAGCTGACATAGGGCCGAGTGCAGGTGCGTATAGCAATGCAAAAGAGGAAACATGGACGTCGTGTGATGGTCAAAAGTAGGCAGAAAAAAAAACTTAATGATTGAGAGCACATCAGTTTATAACAGCTCAAAAAGGCTTACTGCAGATTTGAGCAATCCTATAGGCCTCAATGTACCTCTCACTAGCACTTCAAAATAGCAATCTCACCTGTCAATACCTTGCAAGGAGCGGTACGAGTTCTGCCAAGTTGTGAGGCAGCTTCACCCATGAGCACAAACCGTACCTTGCACTTCTGTACTGCCAGCAACCGTCCTTCCCTGTAAGTAACTCCTCCCACAAAGCGCAACGAACGTTCCAGGTCTGTCAAGTTGTGAAGCAGCTTCACCCACAAGCACACACGCCTTACCTTGCACTTCTGCACCGCCAGCAGCAGCCCTTCCCTGCAGTCGATTTCCCCCAAAAGCATGACCACTTGAGCGCCCTTGGGAATGTGGGCCAGGGCGTTCTGGAATTGAACCTTTGGATAAAACGTGCTCTCCGGTCGCAGGTGCCAAATCTGCACAGCAAGTAGCGTGTGTGCACATAAATGCAATTGCACACCCAACAAAATTAAGATGCATCCTGCTTCATTTTTCCTGCTAATAACGACGTGCATCCTGGGGAATACATGGATGGGTGTGTGCAGAATGTGCGCACGAAAGGCCCCAATAATGAAGGCGTGCCGGTCAGCAGCAAGAGCACACGAAGTGATTGTAAACAAAAAACATGGAGCATCAAGAGGCACGTGGGTATGCAAAGGCAGCACGCATAAAAGGCACCAACACTGAAGGCGTGCGTGCTGGTCAGTAATTTGAGCATGTCGAACGAATATAAATTATCGATTATATTACTTACACGTGCGTATCGTTAAAGCAGACAATTGGTTTGCATGTACCACTCAAAGTTTAGGATTGTTGTTGTCCATGAGGCTTCTGGGCGTGCGCAGGTCAGAAACAATTTAACCAGCATCAGAGGAAAATGAACGAGAAGAGAGCACTCCCTGTGCGAGAACATTGTGCATAGGCGTACACAGCAGAATTTTGAGCTCAATGCCCTGCAAACCCAATTCGTAAACCCAATTCATTGAGTGTTTAACCTGAGCATTAAGTTGGACGCAATAAAAAAAGGGATTTTAAAAGGATGGCCAGGAAAATTCGCATCATTTAAGCGCACAGTAAGATCGAACGCTATGCTGATCCTGAGTGACTCATAAAAAATCCCTTCTAAACAAGCGTCGCACATTTAGTCGTAAGACATGATTTAAATGAGCACAATCATTCATCACGCAACGCAAAATAGCTCTCAGCTCTACACAGCAGTAGCACCAACCTTGCAGCCGGTAACTAAGAGGGGGTGCAATATCCTTGGCTTGCCTTGCACTGTTACCAGACGCCATGCAGCTGCAGGCAAGTGTATGTGTATGTGTGCATGAGTGCGCGCGCGTGTGTGTGTATGTGTGCATATGTGCGTGCTTGTGTGTGTGTGTCTGTGTGTTTAATTATACTGCAGGCAGGTTGACACAAGGCCTAGGTCATTCCACAATGACCTGTAGCACTTATCAAGCCCACAGCTGCAGTAAATCTGCAAGCAGATAAGCAGATTGAAGATCGTTCCAATGTTTGATAAGACAACGGACCCTAATGTCATTGCGTCGTTCCTCAAGGATAAAATAAGGACCATAGTTGGCATGGTCCTGGGATCTATAAAGCATTGTAACTAGGCTAGGGTTGGCCAGAACCATACATACATACGTATATATACAGTGTATATACGGGACTTTTAGCATGGAAATTACCAAACATACGGTCATATACGGTGTGTATGCACGGTTCTGGCCAACCTTAATTGTAACATACCTGGCAAGCAATGAGAATCCCCACAAAGGAACAGCGGGTTTGGCGCATTGAGCGCGTCGGAATGCATGCTGTTCTTAACTTCTTGGCAGCCATCAGCACTGCTAATGGCAGTGCCCCTCTGCTTCCCTGTAAGTACCAATTGATTTTTGCGTTAGTGCAACCACAAAGTTGTAGCAGAGGCAAGCCTTTGAACTGGTGCAGAGCGCCGAGGCTCCCTTACGGGCTGATAACATTTTGACGGTTCACCATCATTTGAATGTAAGAAAGTCGCTGCGTGTGTATTTATAAGTGTGCAAGTGCGTGTGTGTGAATGTGTGTGTGTGCGTATGTGTATGTGTGTGTGCGTGTGTGTGCGTGTGTGTGTGCGTGTGTGTATGTGTGTGCACGTAGTAATTGTGTAAAATAAACTTTGTATGCACCGTGCACCTGTTCAATTAATTTGACTCGTGAGAGGACAAATGGTAGCACTAAAACAAGTGTGCAAATGACTCTTAAAAGGAAAGCAGCTAACGCTATTAACACGCGGTGGGGGGCTTGCAGAGGTGCTGACAAGGGGCCTTCCTATAAGCAGACTGAGTGGATTAACACGATCAGTGTAGCCTTTTCCTTTCTCTCTTTTTCTACTCCACAACGCAAGATAGAATGAAAACACACCATAGAAAGGAGGAGGCTTGTCCCTCAAGAGCTGCAGGACGCAGCCATAGTACGCAGCTTCATTGCGTATGAGTGTGGTGTGCAGCTGGTGTTTGCTTGCAGCACGTGCAGGCTCCAAAAGGTCTATTATCCTGCAGAAAGGCAGAGCAAAAGGAGGGCTTGCCGGCAGAAATGTATGTAAAAGGGGTATTCTCAACAACCTGGTCCTTTGCACATGCTTGTTGCGTGCAACTGGTGTTTGTGTATGTGTGTTTGTTTGTTTGTGGGTATTTTGTGTGTTTGTGTGCTTGTGTGTGCATTTGCTTGCACCTCATGCAGGATAAAAGATGGATGACTATCCTAGAGTATGAAGATGATATGCAGTGACTCTAGGCGACAATACAAAAGTGCCAAGCTTCAAGAGGATTAGATTAGATTTGGATAAGCATACATGTTTGAGGATGCAGCGCGAACCCTGAAACACTGATGTGGCCTTCTCTGTTGAAAATTGATCAGAGATGATAAGCCCCAATGGTGGAAACAGCCACTCCTGCTAACAGGAAACAATAACTCAATTGCCAGAGAGATTGAGAGATTGAGAGGGAGAGGGAGAGAGAGAGACAGAGAGAGAGACAGAGAGAGAGAGAGAGAGAGAGAGAGAGAGAGAGAGAGAGAGAGAGAGAGAGAGAGAGAGAGAGAGAGAGAGAGTGAGAGAGAGAGATAGAGAGAGAGAGAGAGAGAGAGAGAGAGAGAGAGAGAGCGAGAGAATGAGAGAGAGAGAGAGAGAGAGAGAGAGAGAGGGAGAGAATGAGAGAGAGAGAGAGAGGGAGAGACAGAGAGAGAGAGAGATAGATGTGCATAATTCTGGGGAAAAAAACATGTGCAAGGAGTTATAACACTTCAAGCATTGATTCAGGACATGGAGACCATAGTTGTTGGGCAGCAGCAAAAAATCCACGCTACCGGCCAACCTGAACCTGCAACCCTTCAGTCTGAAAACGAGCTACACGGCTTTCATAGCTGCTATCCAGCTATTACAGAAGACACTTAAGCACACAACAGGTTTCCCTTTAATAAGCATGGCAGCTACCCAGCTATCACAGAGGGCACACAAGCACAAATCAGGTCCCCCTTGGAAAGCATGATCTTTAGGGTGCAGCCGCTGCCTGACGTCGCTGACACACGCTAAGGTACGCACAAGCTTGAGCAAAAATAGAATGTACGTGTAAGGGTACCAAATAGCAAGGCACTGCTGTATGTTGGTGAGCTGCCGTCGTGCCATGTAGGACAAAAGGCGCATCTTTCCCCACACTCACATGTGCAAGCCTAAAGAAATGGAAAAAGGCACAAGGTACTGACGACAGATGCAAGCATGATGGAGCAAGTCAGCTCCATCCAAACACGGGCCTGTTGTACCATGACGCGGTACTACAACATGCCGGCCCTGTACTAGCATTTGCCTCATGAATAAACAGGAGGCACACACACACAGAGAGACACACACACACACAGGTACACAGACACACACACAAGTACACAGACACACACACGTACACAGACAGGAAAGACACTCAAAATCGCACAACACAGGTGCACGGCAAGAGCAAGAAGCAAAGTGGACCTAGCAGCACGTGCTCTTGATTATTGTACAGACCTAACTCAAATCACACAACGTGGGGCGCAACAGGAGCAGAAAGTGTAGCACACATAGAAATCTTAATCAAATCCAAAAGCACACATGCACAACAGGAGCAAAAAGCATGGCACACCTAGAGGCGTAGCGCACCTAGCAGCAAGTGCCATTGCCCCACGTGCAGAGATATAAATTCGACTCAAATCACACAACACGGGCGCACGACACAGGTGCACAACAGGAGCGAGTAGCAAAGCGCACCTAGCAGCACGTGCCATTGCTCCTCCCACATACAGAGCCTTGACAGCAGTAAAGCACAGAGCCAGCATGTCCAGCTGGTCACTGCTGTAAGAAACCTGCTGCACACAAAAATACATGTTACATGCGGGACATGTGCCCAGTGATACAAAAGGTTGACATCTGTCACGCCCAATCAGTGGCAGCGAAAATTCGTGTGAAGTAGTTAGTTGACAGTTGAGGATTTCTGTATGTCTTTTTCAATAAGCTGGATTCAATCAGCTGCTAATTTGCAGTACAGTGATTTGATCTGACACGTTTAATTGATATCCCATAATTACCAATAAAACAGTAAGTTACGAACGCAACATAAAGGCACCTACATGTGAGTGGGACACCAGCTTACTGACACCAAAAAGTGAGCAGACACAGGTGCTTGTAGTGTGTAGAGCGATCACTGGTCCAAGCAACAGAGCTGACTTATGTTACTAGAAACGAGGCTTTACAGCAGCAAACTGAAGGCGCAGACGTCTTGCCAGCGACTGACAACCCTCTGATGCACAATGCACATCGATTGCTCACTTTGCAAGCACGCTAAACGTCCCATAACACACACCTTGCCACCATCTGCAGCCCCTCCTGACTTGATCGCATGGCTTTGGTCCACATCAGACCAGGGCTCCGCTGCTCGCCAAGCCAGCCAGGTGGATACATTTCTTGGATTTACAGCAGGCAAACCTTCCAGCTCACGCGCAATATCCTGTGGGCACATGCCCACGTGTTGTGCGTGTGCATGTGTATATATGTGTGTGTGATTGTGCGTGCGTGCTCGTGTGCATGCGTACGTGTATGGGTATGTGCTTGCATGTGTGCGTGTGCAGGTGCAATTGAGAGGGCATTGATGCAAGCATGCAAAGCATATGACACATGACACATTGGAGCTTAGAGGCAACTAGAGTTTCAAGACGACAAAACATTGCATTTGCTTTCCTTTTCGAGCCAATGAGATTAAGCAAAGTCAGACTTGCGTTACTTGGACATACAGATTTTTCCCAAGCTGCTTCTGCAGCAAGGGATGTGTCAGTGATATTCCTTGAGCCATCAGTATTAGAATCATTGCTTTTATAAATTCATAACCAGGTGGTGCCAAACCGCCTGATTCCGGTCGAAATGCTTGGTTACGATTAAACTGCCTATTTCTGGTCGTTTATGGTCGCTTACAGTCGTTTACGGCCGTTTACGGTAATTTGCGAATTAAACTGCCTATTGCCTATTTACGATCGTACTGCCTGATTACGGCCAGAATCAAACAGCCTTGTACATTCTGGTTGGCCACCATTGTTTTGGCCGACCATAATGTAAGCCATAACTGTATTGGGAGCGTTCAAAGGTTTGCACCGCAATTACGGTCCACTTATCTACAGCATTAAATGCACAGGCCCGCTGCGCCACAACTACAACCCTCACCTGCACCCGCAGTCTACCTCCCAGCGTGAGATGGAGACAGGTCCCCCCTTGTAACTGCTCTGCTGCCTGCAGCCCACGCATGAAGCCTGCAGCAGCTTCCACCACGCCTGACATGTCGTGTGTTAGCTCCAGGGCGTGAGTTAGGCTGAGTGCATGGCCAACGTGGAGGGGGTCTAACTCCATGGCCTGTGCAGATGCATACACGGTGTAAGTTTCTACACATCCGTTTTATACGGTACTATAAGGCGTAGATCTTTTTTTAAGGCGTACATATGTTACGTATATGGTTTTGGCCAACCATGCCTGTGCAGCATTGGGACAGGGTGCTTTGCGTGAATGAGGTGCAGCGCACAGCATGAGCATGCAAGTATTACCCATTAATTACATGCAATGGTTGAATTTCCTGTGACTGAAGCCTCACGACACGTTGCAAGGTGGCTAGCGCCGAACTGCATACAATCACGTTTTTCCACACACGCTCAAACGGTCCAGAAGAACGTGGGCGCACCTTGTACATCAATTACTAGGGCTGAAACTTATATACCGGGTACGTACGTACATCTTCAAAGCAAAGATCAAAGCAACAGTTGATGCCATGAGTGAATAGGCACATCTTCAAAGCAAACATCAAAGCAACAGTTGATGCCATGAGTGAATAGGCACATCTTCAAAGCAAACATCAAAGCAACAGATGATGCCATGAGGGAATAGGCACATCTTCAAAGCAAACATTAAAGCAACAGTTGATGCCACGAGTGAATAGGCACACTGCCTTGTGCAACACACCACCTTGCGCAACACAACACACCACCTTGTGCAACACAATACACCACCTTGTGCAACACACCACTTTGTGCAACACACCACTTTGTGCAATACACCACTTTGTGCAACACACCACTTTGTGCAACACACCACTTTGTGCAACACACCACCTTGTGCAATACACCACCTTGTGCAATACACCACCTTGTGCAACACACCACTTTGTGCAACACACCACCTTAAGCAACACACCACCTTGTGCAATACACCACCTTGTGCAACAGCTGTATCGTGGCCTCCACCGCACCGTGGTCCTTGATGCAAGATGCCAGGAAGGCCAGGGCAGATGCAGTGCCTTTGGAGGATGCATCATTCTGCGGTGTGGCTTTGCCACCGCTCCCTTCATTGCCAGCGTACACGCTGCGTAGCGCGGCGCTGTTTACAGGTATCTGTAGTTGATTGTACAGGCTTTGCACGCCACCAGGGGCCTGCAGTGTGCGCAGGAATGGTACGGTGCACAGTTATGGTGCAGTGCACGGGTATGGTGCAATGCACAGGTATGGTCAGTGCACAGGTATGGTGCGGTGCACAGGTATGGTGCAGTGCACAGGTATGGTGCGGTGCACAGGTATGGTCAGTGCACAGGTATGGTCAGTGCACAGGTATGGTACGGTGCACAGGTATGGTACAGTACACAGGTATGGTGCAATGCACAGGTATGGTGCGGTGCACAGGTATGGTACAGTACACAGGTATGGTGCAGTGCACAGGTATGGTGCGGTGCACTGGTCTGACTGAATATGAATAGGAATGGGTCGCAGTATGGTGCTACAATGTACATTTGATTTACGATTGGTTGAAATCAGAAACCAAAGCCCGCGCGTACTGTGGCACTAGTGTTGAAGGTCACTTTTTATTGAAACCGCTACCTTTCAATGAACGTAAGGGAGAATGCAACGGGAATAGTTGGTCAAGTTTGCTTGTGGATCTTACACAGCTTAATCTTGATTTATGTCTGTAATTTAATGAAGCTCGGCAGTGCTTGTGTGTTTGCTTAGTAGGTGCAGGCCTACAAGGCTCCAGGTCTCAGGAGGGTGGGCTCACTGGCATCCATGAGCAAATGATGCACTCACCGCACGAAGACTCGGTGCAAGTGTTAGCCTAGCCGCAAAGCCTTACTTGCAAGCATTTGCTACAGCAATAAGCTCACTTGCAAGCATCAGACACGGGGCCTCACTTGCACGCATCAGCTTTAGTGCCCCCAAGAATTAATGACGCCTTTTGCTCAGGCACTGCGCATAGAACGCAAAGCACATAGCGTAAAGCACATGCACATGAACATAATGCCCATGAAGCGTTAGCCCTCTTATTTTGCAGCCTGCCCACATCCTGCACACACACACACACACACAAACACACAAAGATACACAGATACACAGACAATCTTTCTTGCAGCCTTCACGGAGGGAAGCCTGCATAAGCACGCACAAACACACACACACTAAACACACAAAATAGCTCACTTGCAGCCTGCGCGCCAGGAGAGCCCGCACGCCCTTGTTTTCACGCTGCACGGGGATCAGCCTTAGGGCGACTTGGAGGGCATTTTCCTTCTTTCCCTGTGCCAGCACATACAGAATTTGCGTATTTGCGCGTCTCTCAAAGGCAATTCCCATCATTTTCTGTGTCAGCACGCACTGCATTTATGCAATTCCAAATCTCTCCACCTTCCCTTTGGCACACACACACACACACACACACACACACACACACACACACACACACAGTGAAAATGAACAAGCCTCTCCTGCTCTTCAAATTGCAAACAAACTGTCAGATGTCACTCAAGGGTTCTCCACTCCCTCACGAACCCCCCTCGTGTGTTTTGAAATGTGTTCAATTCACACACAAAGCCATGACCTGCAAGGCCTCCGCCTTTCCCTTTTCTACAGTAGCATTGACATTAAGAGAAATGGCTCTGTGGTTGGCAGCAGGGCACTTGATAGAAAAGAGCTGAAGAAGTTTTTGTTCCGTCAATGGTGCCTACCACAATTTGCCCTTTTGGCATGTGCATATCATTTGCCTAGATCAATCACTTCCGAGCCTGCTCCTTCGACGTCCTTCAATGCTGACTTGGAAAGGAGGCCTTGCGCACCTGATCTTCTGCAATTTGAGCGTAGAGCTCGAGGCCGCGCAAATGGGATTCATCTTCTCCCAACTGCAGGCATGCTTGTACTCTTGTTATCAAGTGTAAGCTTGTGCTTGTGTAAATGCTGTATGTCATATGTGTATGTGTATGTGTATATGTGTATGTGTCACATATGTGTATGTGTATGTGAGAATGCTGTATGTGTCACGTATGTGTATGTGTATATGTGTATGTGTCACATATGTGTATGTGTATGTGTAAATGCTGTATGTGTCACATATGTGTATGTGTCACGTATGTGTATGTGTATGTGTATATGTGTATGTGTCACATATGTGTATGTGTATGTGTAAGTGCTGTATGTCTCATGTGCCAATTCGCTCGTCCAAGCATCGATCGCAAAAACTTGATGATCCAACTCCAAAATTCTAATTTGAACTTGATTCCTTGCATCTGAGCTTCTGCATTTGGCAGACACTTACCGATCAGCATTCCAATCTTGCTGAGGGTCAAACCTCTATTGCAGTTGTTAAACATGCAAAGATGAAGAGCAGCACAGAAAAACAAGCAAATAGCATGAGACGTTTATCACACCGAGACGCACCACTTTCATAACAAACTGAGCAGCCATGTCTTTCAACGCTGTGTTTTCTGTTTGGTTATGCATGGCTCGGGCCAGAGCCACCTGCACAGACATTTCAAGTGCAAACAAAGCAGCTGTGGCTATGATTGAGGCAAACAAGGAGGCTTCCGTGCGGCTGGTGTAGTCACCAAGTATTAGTTAATAGACAAGCTGGACTTCCTTACAATTCATTAAGGCTGCATAAAGTAGCCTGTGCAGACACAAGCACAAACGTCATGTACTCATCAACCTATAGCTCATTGGAGCCTATTCTTGTCCACGGACTCTTTTACTTCTGTATCCTACCCCTTGGCCTCGAAATTTTCAACTCCTTGGCTGTTCTTGGATATAAAACTTCACATACTTTGGTCATGCGCTACAGCACCGACCTGTAAGTCACGCTGCCTTGCCAGAGGGGCGCCGCTATTCATTGCTGCGGTCAGTGCAGTTTGGTAGGCCTTTATGGCCCGAGAGGTCAATCCGAGGGCACTGGGTGAAGAAATGCACACATGTGTTTAAGACAAAGTGTTTAAGCATATGTAGGGTTGGCCAGAACCGTATACGGATATATACGGCGTATATATATACGCCGTATATATACGGCCGTATATTTGTTGAAGCCACCGTATCCGTATCTGTATCCGTATAAATGGGTTTACACAGGGCCGTATATATACGGCGTATAAACGATTTTACCGTATATATACCGTATATATACCGTATAAATACGGTTTGAAGCTGTGGTCAAAAAGCGCCTTCAACAGGCCTTCGAGGTGCCTTCGAGTGGCCTTCCGTAACCTCAAATTGCCCAATTTTTCAGGGCTCGTTAATACTTTTGATTCATTATTTTCAAAGCATGGAAGATGGTAGGGATGCAGCAGGCATGGGAGGGAGTGTTGATGGGGCTGTCTCAGGGGGGGCTGCAAGTGGTTCGGCAGCAACAGCAAGTTCAGCAGGTGGAGCAGCAGCAGCAGCAGCAGCAGCAGCACTAGTGCTTGCAACTAAGGATCAGGGGTGCCCTGCAGGCTGGCAAGCCAACCCGTCAACGAAGGGAGGAAAGTGGGTGACCAGAAAGGGCAATGGAGATGATGCAGGATGCGAAAAGGAGGGGGAGGGCAGACTATTGGAAGGACTTGGAAACTGTAGAGAAGGAGAACGGGGG
>Ga0307968_1000261_pt1 | contig 35158 bp, 28 predicted proteins | sample OrgLakmetagen650_FD_201834 | JGI IMG/M metagenome (GOLD analysis project Ga0307968, IMG submission 201834) | Saline water microbial communities from Organic Lake, Antarctica - #650 | ecosystem: Environmental > Aquatic > Non-marine Saline and Alkaline > Saline | place: Antarctica: Organic Lake...
ACCTACATGTCACAAAGTATGTGTGTCACAGTGAGTCTTAGTACGTCACCTACATGTCACAGCCAATACATCACCTACATGTCACAAAGTATGTGTGTCACAGTGAGTCTTAGTACGTCACCTACATGTCACAGCCAGTGTTACACCTGAACACGGCGGTTGCTTCAAACCTGAGGGTGCATAGTGTACTTCAATCGTGAGGCGTGTCTTTTTCTGCATTCTCTCTGCAGTTGGAACTCACGTGCACACACACACACACACACACACACACGCACACACACACAAGTTACCCATGCACATATATTCCCACAGTATGCACACAACTCTCCCTTGTTTACTCACTCCTGCTCATACACGCACACAACACAAGCCCAAATGCTGCACGCATTTGAGCAACCACATGGATCATACGTACAAAATCCTTACGCACTCATATAAATGCGCATTGCGCTTAACACATATTGAGTACAAACCCCTTTCAGTTACATGCGTACACATACACACGCATATTCACAGCTCCATAGCATGTTGCACCACACACACCAAACTCAATTGTTTTGCGCGCATCTGAACAACGCAAATGAAAATTTTACACACAAATTTCCCATCGACACATGCACGCACACACACACACACAGATACACACACACACGTATTCACAGCTCTGTAGCCTGTTACATCACACTCATCAAACCAACATGCATTGCGTGCATCTAAATAACACGAATGGAATTTTGACACACAGATTTCCCATAGACACATGCATGCACTCACACACAGATACACACACACGTATTCACAGCTCCATAGCCTGTTGCATCACGCCCACCAAGCCCTGGATGCTGCCCAAGCAGAGAGCAGTGCTGCTGCCAGTGAGGCCCTGCACAATGCCCTGGAGGGAATGCGTGATGAGGCTGATGAAGTGCAGGTGTGCGTACGTGCATGCGTGTGTGTAAGTGTGCAAGATGTAAGGCAATATTGATAGCAAAATGCTGCTTAAAAGGCAGTGAGGACCTGCACATTAGCCTAGAGGATGATTCGTGTGCGATAGATAGAGTGCAGGTGCGTGTGCGTGTGTATACGTGCCTTTCAGATGTAATTTGCCTTTAGGCATTTCAGGAGTCTCGTACATACACTGATGCACGACTATACATACACTGATGCACGACTATACATACACTGATGCACGACGATACATACATTGATGCACATCTATACATACATTGATGCACGACTATACGTACACTGATGCACGACTATGCACTGATGCACGACTAAACATACACTGATGCACGACTATACATACACTGATGCACGACTATACATCAACACGTGCACACACACTCTGCCTGCTAGGTTGCACTGCATCAGCTGGCCAAGCCCTCCAACACACACACACACACACACACACACATATATATATATATGCAAACACATACAAACATACACACAAAACTCTGCCTGCTAGGTTGCACTGCATCAGCTGGCCAAGTCCTCCAACAGTGCGTGGGAGACCACCCTACAGGGTTGGCACAGTGGCCTGGATCGCCAGAAGACGTCAGCCACGCACGCAGTGACTGCAATGCAGGCTGCAGCTGCCAGTCTGCAAGGAAGGCTGGCCACAGAGGTTCAGGAGCACCAGGACTTGCAAGAGCAGGTGTGTGTGTTCTGTATGTTGTGTGTCATTTAGGCTGCAGGTGTGTGTGTTCTGTATGTTGTGTCATTTAGGCTGCAGGTGTCTGTGTGTTCTGTATGTTGTGTCATTTAGGTTGCAGGTGTCTGTGTGTTCTGTATGTTGTGTGTCATTTAGGCTGCAGGTGTGTGTGTTCTGTATGTTGTGTCATTTAGGCTGCATGTGTGTGTGTTCTGTATGTTGTGTCATTTAGGCTGCATGTGTGTGCGTTCTGTATGTTGTGTGTCATTTAAGCTGCAGGGGTGCAGGCGTGTGTATTGCGTGCTCCTCCTTATTTTGTGGTTTCATTAGAGCAGCACAAGCTGGCTGCCGAGGTTCAGGGATACACAGAGTTGCAAGGGCAGGTGTGTACGTTGCGTGTTATACAAGCTGCAGGGGTGCAGGATATGAAATTGATTTGTGTGCTTTGCCAGTTTATTTATTTGTGTGTGGTGCTTTTTTAGTCGCACAGGCTGATTCAGGAGGTTTAGGAGCACCCAGCTTTGCTAGTGCAGGTGTGTGTTGTGTGATTTTCTGGTGTTTCTTATGTCTTGTGTTTGCTTTTTAAAGGTCAGACTGACTGCAAATGTTTAACAGCAACACTATTTGCAGGAGCAGGTACATGTGATTGTGTGGGCTATGTGCCTTGTTTGTGTATGTGTGTGTGTGTATGTGTGTGTGTGTGTGTGTGTGTGTGTGTGTGTGTGTGTGTGTGTGTGTGTGTGTGTGTGTGTGGTAAGGCAAAATAGACATGCGAGAGACAAGAGTGTCAGGTTTTGCCAATGCAGGTGTGTTTTTGTGCACTCCTTGTTTGCTTTTGAGCAGGACAAGTTATGAAGGCTCAAAATTACAATTGTTTTGTACAGTGGATCATAAACAAACACAAATGCTGACTGGTGTGGGTGTGGATACAAATGCGGGTAATAATGTTTGTGGATGCGCACATATGAAGGGGGTTTAAAATTTCAACGAGGGCGTGCAGTGAGGGATGTACAGTGTGCCGGTCAAACATTGTTTAAGGTTTAGGGTTTAGGTTTGGGTTCAGGTTAAGGTTAGGTTTGTCAAGCGTGCAGGTCAAGCATTGTTTAGCAGGACTGTTGGTTTCGGACATATTTCACATATCACGTATCACATGCAGGGATGCGTCGGCCTTAGTAACTGCCTAGATAGCGTTACTCATTGCATGCAGAGTGCAACAAACAGAGTGCAGATCACGCATGCAGGGTTGTGGGCACGCTGGATGTGAAGTACCTATAATAAAGGCTATAGTTTTTAACCCTTTTGTGTACAAACAGTGAGCAGCACTATTTTGATTGCGCTTGCAGAGGGATGTGGATACGTTAAATGAGCAAGATCAGGCTGAAGAAAAGACAAACGCTCTCAAGCGCGCAAATGCCGAGCTCCAGTCGCTCAGGCAGCAGCTTGCTCACGCACAAACGGCACAGGTGAGGGGAGAGAAAGCGCACTCATGTTGCGTGCACGCATGCGTACACACACACATCCTCATAGTTGTGGATACAAGCACCTGATAAGCAATCACTGTTAACCATTTAAGAAAGCTGGTTCTGTTCTAACCACCTTGATCAAGCATTTTAGTGTCACGCCCTCTGTTCTTACAGCTGGGAAACACAGCAGGCACTGGCATTTAAAATATATTTCCTGGTTCCTTGCTTGTTGTTGTGGTGATGAACAGGAAGCCCTGGTGAGGGAAACAGTGGCGAGGCACAAAATCCCTGCCGGAAGTAGACAGCCGTTAAAGACAGTGGTTGAAGACGCAAGTTAAAACGCGTGTGCTTGACTGCCTTAGAATTGATTGTTACTTGGTTGATGTTGTTAGGGATCAGGTAGTCTCCTTACAGTATCTTTTGGGATTCCTGCTGGGTCTGTTTCTCTCTCTGTAAATAAACTGCAATAACACAACAGACGTTGACCTGGTGCACCTGATGCAGCATGCAATGTTTTACTTTACCTGCGTCGCAATGTTTCATCAGGTGCGTAGTATGCTCCTTCTAAAATTTATGTAAGTTAGCAAACTTTTACCAAAACTGTAGAAGCGAAAAGGATGCAGACATGTGCTTGTTGCCTTCATTGATCTATGACAACCAGCAATTTAAAAACAGGACAACAGAACGGTCCGGTCCCTGCATCAAAATTCCTTCTGATAGGACAAAAAGATGAACCTAATGACAGCGAGAACTGCGCTGCTTCCCAAACATCGGTTAGCTAGGGATCAAGCCACTTTGGTACTACTGAGAAGGACCTTGCTTGAACTCCACCGATGAAAAAAGAGGAGAAGTTGCAAGGGATTTGAGGGGTTGCAAGCTTGCTTGGCTTGCTTGGCTTGAGATCAGCTCCTGATGAGCAATGGTCATAGTGTTGGAAGGGCACATCTCGGTTGGGCTTGTTTAACAGCATAGTCCACCAAGGAGCTTTCATAAACCAATAATGAAATGAAGGCCCTGGGGCCTTAACCCTAAGTCACAAGGACCATCAGCAGGCTCAAAAAAAGGCTCTAGTACAGCATGCTAATAAAACCACCAAGCCTACAAAAGAATGTAATGTTGTAGCTAGCAGGCATCTTTGACAACTTGAAGGCCAGAGAAGCCTTCAAATTTAGCAGTAGTTTTGACTTGGGCCTTGTAAAGAGGTTTGGCAGGAGGCCATCCAAAACATATAGGAACAGCCGTTCTATTTTTGAACCCGGAGTGCTCCCTACATGGGATTTCCAAAAGGGTGTCAAAAAAAGAAAATAACTACGCAGGCGGCACAATACTCCCTGCATCAATTAAGGAAAAGGAGACACATTGGCCCGAAGTGCCGTGCGTCTCCCCCACCAATAGGGTTGTCAATGGTAGCCATTTGTGTTCGAAGTTGATGAGCTTCCTCTTCTGGGTCAGCCAGCAGCAAAGTAAACATTTAGTTTCAAAGCAGAAGGGGCGGTCGGTCTTAGCCAGTGTGTCATGACCAGCAGCTGTATCAGTAAAAATACACGACAGAAAGCGCTACCAAGATTGTTGCTATAAAGGATTGCGTGTCGATGCATGAGCGGCTCTCAGCAAGGACAGCGGAACGAGCTGTGCACAAGAAAGCAGTCAACTCAACCTCTTGTGATGGTGGAGTCAACCGCAGTCAACCCAACCTCTCAACTTGCTCCTGCTTACCCTTCCTAAAACACTAACAAATGCTGGCACAACTACACAAACATTGCTAGACAGGCTACTGCGTTTTTGCCTCCCCAGAGCTAGGGGAAACTACTCAGACATGCTGCCTGAGCACATACAATTACACTGAGAGGGGTCTTCGGCTGTTCTTCTTGACCAATATCAAGTCCAGAAGCTGGCAATAACAACCACTGGCTACGCCAGTAGAAATTACGGAAAATTTCCAATCGTGAACCGACCAAACTAACCTAAACCAAACATACGCCTCTGCCAGACTTATTGCGTGACAAGTGCAAGTCACACTTTTTGACTGATGGATTTATTTGTAACATCTGTAGTTGATTGCTAAGAGAGAATGATCAATCCTGGCATCATTTCCAACGGTCTAGCCTATGCTTTATGCGAGTCTCAGCCGATTACAGGCAAAGGCATAGTAAAACACAAGAATAAAGCAAGAGAAGACCCCCTTCATGGCTTGCCACATCCAACTTGAGGTACAGGATGTAAAAATATTAAATAGTACCAACCCAGCACCAAAATGGCTCCTTTCCTTGATCAATTTAGAAAGTGGCTTTCACAGCCCGCGCAATTGCCCATGCTCTTAAAGGCAACATGCTTTTACCACACAAGAAAAATCCTCCAAGCCTCCTATGTAGTTACGCTAAAACCAAGTGATTTCATCAAAGTCTGAGCTGTAAAAGCCTCTAAGCATCCAAGGCATGAAGAGCGCCTTGTATCCCATTCCGTTCCTGTAGCGTTCAAACAAAGGTAAGCCTATACCAGGCCGTCGTTCTTTTGCTGGGCCAGCAGGATCACGAATTGCTAGGTAGGTCTGAAGGAACAGGACAGAGGGAAAAGTGTGAAAAGAGTGACTATAGATCATGATCATCTATGATAGATCATGTAGTTACAGCTATTCAAGTAACTGTGCAAGAGTATGGTTGTACAATTTTGCTTATGCACACCGAGCTGTAGAACCGACTGAGTGTGTATGTGCGCGTATGTTGATGCAGATACATGTGTGCACAAGTGTGCTGATGCGCAGAAGTTAAGCCTGACAGGACAGAATGAAAGGGTATACCCGAGAAACACGCTAACAGCTTTAGGACTTACTTGTTATCAGGGCTCACTTACTATTAAACCTTAAACTAGCCTTCCAATTTACCATGGTGGGTAATTTGATACCCTTTGCAAAGTCTTAGATGATAAACTCTTTCTTTTATAGCAACATGAGACCGTAATTCCATTTTCTCCTCATCAACGTTGGGTTCGTGCTAGATTGTACTATTGCCGTTTGCAGCTGGAAGTGTTTATGGTGATTATTGTTTGTACCCGAGCAAGTATGTGCAATGCTCTCACCAAAATGGTTTGGTACCAATTTAGCAGTTATTGCAAGCCCGAGCAAATGCCCAAGATGACACTTACTAGCTTCTTGGCTAATCAGCTTTCCTTCTTAGCCAGATTTGTTCCTTTTTACACCTGGATGGTTGGCCATGTGTAAATTCCCTTCCAACATTCGGTGGAGCCGAGCCGGGATAGAATTATTAGCTTCTTGGCTATTCAAATTTCCTTCTTAGCCAAATTTGTTCGCTGTCACGACTATATGTTGCAGCAAAGAATTTTTGGGAGATGAGGAAGCAGGTCAAAATTGTCAATTGGTTAGTTACTCAGTGAACTATTTTGACACGCTGGCCTTACTTTAATGGCAGAGGTTGTGAATGGACCTGACAGGGCACGTGCACAGGAATTCTATGTTCGTGCGTTCCTACTTATGCGGAAATTGACAGAGAAGTAAGGATTGCTACTGATGTGCACCACGCGTTAAAAATTGTTGTACGTTTTTGCGGCAGGGTTAGACATCGCGTACCTCCACCCATACAACTTCTCTGAAGTCGTGTAGAAACCTCCAGTAGTGAGCACGTCTAGATTGAGAAAGCGTGCCCGCGTTTTGTTGTAGAAACTGCAGTGTTCTGCGGGCAGAAATGTATGTTTTCATGCGGTAGTGGACAGAATACTGGAGCGCCCCAGCCTAGTTATCATCATGAAGGAGGGGAACGACATTCATGCACCCTTGGATTGAGGCATCATGAATCCCTGAAGTCATCATTGGGACGCTGCCTTCTTGACTATCACAGTCGTGTGTTCTCAAAGTACAAACCAGAAGCTGTCTTCCTGATGATGTCAAAAACCTTCAGAGATAGAATTCCTTTCAAATTTTGACACTTCCAGCACTGCTTTTAGCCGTTTACTCCACTGCGGTGAAGAAAAACAACAACCAGGCTTCAATCCTTTTCCCTACTCTTAAAGAGCACACACACACACGCACATGCACAGTTCACAAAACAACCAATGACAGCCTTTCAATTTTGAAATTCGTCTGGTTGATCTGGTGGAGTCATACCTTTCTCCAATCGGAAAAAGAGGTCTTATCTGCAGGCACCATCAAAGGTTATCATGCAGCCACGTAAATGCTAAGGGCCTACCTCACAACGTCTCTGCCTTTATTTTTTGCCACCTTGGCTCGCTTGTAGAGCGTGTCCCTCTCTCCACTGACAGTTACCTCAGTGAAGTAGCAGGCGAGCAGGAGGTGTTTGCCTTTGCCCATGGCATCTACTACTATGACCCCCACATCGACTGTGACTCCGTCCTATGCATGGGTTTGAAATTTACACTGTGTAGTGATTGTATGTGTGTGTGTGCGCGCGCGTGTGTGTGTATGTGTGCATGTGTGTATGTTGGGAAGGGAGATGTGGGGATGTAGGTGCATAAGCTGTCCACTGCTGACTTTCACGTTGCCTGTTTCTCTTTCCTGTGCATGTGTTTTGCTGGATTGCTTTCACATGACAACCTGTGACAACACCTTCTCACAAAAATCGTCATGCCATTCCAAAATATCTGGACATCACACACAGCTCACCAGTAGCCGTAGAAGAAAACTAAACTACGCAGGCGGTAGTAGGAAAGGGAGATGCCCACATATAGCCACCAATGCCTACCTTTGACTGAGACCCGTGGTGCCTAGATAAGGCTGGCCAGAACCATACAATTTTATTTCACGTCTCCTCCTTGGTGCAAGAGGTCAACAGTTTTCCACCCTCTGGAAATACTGAAGTGGAAAGCTTGACTTTTCCCCTTCATTCTCCACCCACTGCCTCATACTCGCAACTCATAACACGTTAAAAAAGACAGCTACACCACCCAAAGAGCTAGGCCAGGAGAGTCAAAGAGCATGTAGTCCTCAGAAGTACGTATCATGTGTCATGTGTCACGCCTTCATTATCACATACTGTTACATGGCAGCTATGTGCCATATGTCACGCCTTCATTATCACATACTGTTACATGGCAGCTACGTGTCATATGTCACGCGTTCATCACATAATGTTACATGATGGCAGCTACGTGTCATGTGTCACGGCAGCTACTGTTACACGGCAGCTACGTGTCGTTTGTCACGCCTTCATCACATACTGTTGCATGGCAGCTGGCCTATCGCTGCAACAGCTCGCGATAGTCACAAGCACCAAACTATGGTTCCTAGGAGCTCTGCACATTTTCGTCTTCTGGCTGGAAGCATTAAAACACACAGTGTAATTAGACCAAAAAACGATACATCCTACTTGATAATTTTGGAGAAATAAAGCATGAGGCTCGTACTTAATGGTGATGAGGTACGAGAAAGTTTTGAAGTGCCAAGGCTGCCAAGGCCTGCATATCTTATCTTGCAGTTTATCGCATGGAAGTCTTCTATGCTTCTGCTGCTTCTGCTGGTCTAACTTCTATTTAAGCTGCTATTTGTCCATGATGCTGGTGACATGAATTGGACTGGACATTGATGTCACACCCAGCACGACCAAGAAGAGCTTGCTTAGGTGCCTGCACATCTGCGATTTACATAAGCTGAAAGATACTGCTGGGGGGCACACAACCACAAACGCACACATTCAGCAGTATCTTTATTTCCTTGGTACTAAAAACCCCGTCTACAGCATCTCACGATGCAAACAAAATTTAACTTTATAAGTTATCTATTGTTTCAATCAGCATGCCAAGAGTGTCCGGCACAGCCTTCCCTTCCCTTTGCGCTTACCTCATAGTCTTGCGACCTCAGGAAGTGGAAATGGTGCCCAGGGAACCGCCTTTGGATGAACTTGACTATCGTAGCAGTGAGGGGGGCGTACTCTTCTTCAAGCAAAATGTGTCTTTGGCATTCCTGCAACCAGTGGCTGAAAGACTTGAATCCAAATGGTGATGTTGAGTACAAATGGTGATGTTGAATACAAATGGTGATGTTGAGTTGATGTTGAATCCAAATGGTGATGTTGAGTACAACTTAATAAGCTTTATAGGGATGGATTTTAGCACCTGCAACTTTTTGCTGTTATTGCGCTAGCAAAAGCTGGAGGAATGTGTGGACTGTGCCATACAGCTTGAATGAGGTTGACTCTGTCTCGCGCTTTAAACGTGAACAAGCTGCACGAGAACTGTTAATGTTGTGCTGACAGAGTTACGGAGCCTGCTTGCCAATGGTACATAAGCTAAAGTATCTAACACTGTCATTTTGAAATATCAGAACAGCACAGACCAAATATGTTATGCAAGACCGCAAAGGTTATGCTTACAGCTTCTTCCAGCTCAGGGAGCAAAGAATGAATACTTGTGATTAAACAGGTAGCACACTCCCCTCCTTGCGCTTAAAAGAAAAGCTGCAAGGCTGTACAAAGAACGTGCAGCATTGCTTCTTTTCTGGTTTTGATCAAAGCATCCCTTTGTATCCAAGTCAGAATGCTGTTCTGTATAAAATTTGTGATGTCTTCAAATGTCTCAATGTTTGTCAATATCAACAATTCCCCCGCAACCTGTATCAGAATATACCTGTATCAGAATAGCAAAAAGCTGTGTTTGTTATTCCTAGGGTTGGCCAGAACCGTATATATGCACCGTATATGGACGTATATATGGTGATTTTTCTGCCAAAAATTCCATATATACACGTATATATATGGTTCTGGCCAACCCTAGTTATTCCTGGACCATGTATGACACCTCTACACCTTATTCACCACTGCTTCCTTACCCACCTTTTTGGTGACTACAATGTACCGTGCACAGTGCTCCATTGCCTCATAACCACGCTGCAGGCACAAATGACCAACAAACATGCACAGTCCTCACTGAACATACAGCGTTTGTCAAATACGCGAAAGGGCACTGGGATGCAAGATTGTCTGGCAACACTGCGGATCTGTGCATGATTTGTGGATCTCTGGCACACAGCTTCCTACACATGTGCATGCCTTTGTAATCCAAACTAAACTAAACTAAACTACGCATGTGCAGGTGTGAATTCAGGCTCCTACATATCCCTTTAGGGCGCTTCAGGGTCCACGGCATAAGTTCTACATGGTCGGGCAAAGTGGATGCTTAACAGCTTTTATCAATTGCCTTCATTGAGGCACAACATGCATGGGCACAGGCTTTATAAAAATCCATGATAATGTCTGCTGTTGCTAGGGCAGAGCCCAGATGTGCAGCAAGCATCTAATTTTGTGTCGTCCAGGCTGCAAGCACACCCAGAAATTAAAAACTAGGTAAGCAAGCAAGCAACCCTTCCTTCCTCTTCCTTAGGGTTTAGTAGCTATAGCAACAGCAATGACTTAACTACAGACCTACGTGACTTAGCACTTACCACAAGCGCCCTTGCATCTACATCCAAAAGGCCCCCGCCCTGACATCCGCCAGCCTCTTTCAAGATACGCACAATGTCACGGTTTGATGAAAACACCCTTTCACGATAAATTTGATTGTAAGTGTCAAATACTTGAACCGTTTTCCTGTGATCAGCTGATGTGTTCCTGCTTATTTTAATGTAGCTGCTGTTGCTGCTGCAGCTGTTGGGTCCCCCATGCTTTAAAGCATTGAAAAAAGCTGCTGTCATTAAGTCATTGCTGTTGCTGTAGCTTCTGGAATTGCTGCCGTCGCTGGGACCGTGCAAAAATCTGCTGCAGCAGCTGACCGTGCACCTGCTGACGCTGCTGCTCATTGTGCTACTTCCCCTGCCGCTGCACTCTGTAGAAAGCCCTGCGGCGTTCCAAAAACAGAAAAAAAGGCCGTGAGCACACTTTGAGACACAATCCAGAAATCCTTTCAGGCAGTCGACACTGTTTTCTTATATTGGATGGAGGGAAATTCAGAGCAGGAGGCAGGGTAAATAGGAGGCTGAAAGGTTGCAGCTCTGTTAAACCTCCAGGCTCACTGAATTTACACGCAGCCGTCAGATTTTTAATCAGTAAATTAAGGCTGCTTCAGTTTGGCTCTATGCGGAGGAAACAGACACAAATGTGTTGGGACAGAGAGGCCGGTTTTCAGGGTGCCAAAATATGGTTTTGAGGTTTGATAGGGATAAAATATTTAATCATCTTATGGAAATTTCTCAAGCTGCATTATTATTTGGGCGACAGAACCCTTGTTGCTTGTTAAGGAGCCCCATATTTTGGCCTTTATCTTTCTGCTCAAATGTTTCACCACTGTGCATATTGCGTAACTTCATCCTCAAGCGCTTGGAGGTTGTTGCGCAGGTCACAATATAGTTCAGACTTGAATTACAGTTTAAGTATAGCTAGTATTTAAAGCACAAGTGTTTTCACTACGTACAATGCTATTTTACTGACCACATTTCTCAGGGTATCAGTACGAATAGGGGGAAGACTTGCCATTGGCTTGCATGAATAGACATTCAAGAGCAGGTGCCAATCAATCGTTCACTGAATTCTCCCTCTAAATAATAACACCAACCGAAAACTATGGCCCTGAATCTGTGACATCCCATTATAACTACTTCTGCACAATACTTGGTAGTTTGGGGAATAAGCGTGCAAAAGACTGTAAACACTCCTCAAGATGCGGGGGTGAGAGCCATGTTGCTGCACTCAAGAACCCCTTTTAGCGCAGACTGGTGGTGATGATTATTAGAGATTCTAACTTGAACACTAGACGCCACCAACATGGTCAAAGTTTTGACACAGACTCAGTTCAAAGTGGTTTTTTTCTTATTCTTTACCTACAGGTGCCCCATCTACCAGACCTCGGTCGAAACAGTTTGTGGGGAGATGGTGGCACCACGATTCAGCAGTAGCAGCAGTTAATCCATGCTCAGTTCCAGTACCATTGCAGTAGGTTATACAGACCAGTCGGTTGTACAGACCAGTTTCAGTAGTCTCACACTTCAAGTGTGACACTTGTGTTCAAACTCCAGTTGTCCCTGCAATTCCAACTTGTCCAATGTGTGTGGGTTTTGACCTTTTGAAAGGTAACTATTTTTCAGTATGCGTCTACTTTGGTGAACCAACGTCTACACTTTATTTTTGCCTGCTTCTTCTCGTATCTTTAAAATAAGCATTTTCCAGTTGCGTCACAGCCCTTTTTTTACTTTGTTTGTTTTGAGGTTTACCTCGTTCTCATAGGTTCAGCAGCCATTCCAGGTTGAATGCCTTTGTAACCCCAACTAAACTAAACATTATCACATGGAGCTCATATTGCTACTACACATACTGCATTGACGACCATGTCGTGTGGCACGGCGGCCGGAGAAAAGCGATGCCTGCATTGACCCACGCAGTGGTCACATGAACCTGCACACAAACGTCACATTAATGCATGCATGGTAATTGTTGAGGAATACAACTGGCACACAAGGAAACCATGCCTGCAATCTTAATAAAGGTGCGTGCAAGTGCAAGTAAACATGCGTGCAGCAACTCAAGAACACACTGCCTTAGCCGTTATTCAATTGAATCTCTCATGAGGCTGGTGTGCCTTCAAGATGAGCTCGTTCGATGATGTTTGGTGTAAACAGTTGTTTATGACGTGCGTTTCGTCGCTAAAACTGAAATAAATAGTGGCGCTGCGCTTGGGGAACCCTAGCCTAGGTCCAAATTAACAAAGCTTTCTCTGGCGCTGTCCAGAGGTTTCTAGGAACTGGTCAGAGACCTTGGATTCATAGCCCGTACTTGCAATCCATGCTTAAGCTGCTGGTACCATAACCTCGTCGTGATAGCCAAAGCTCGGTGGTGAGCAAGGGCTTTCTTGCCCTTCATTGACTTCCCAAATCCTCTCTCTCCTGTGCCTACGCCTGGCAATTCTGCCCTAAGCAGAGTTGTGTGCACTCTCCTGGAACTAGTTCCCTGCTCATCCCAGCTAGCCTTGCGTGTGCAAATGCATGGATTGCACAGCTCATGAGCTGTGCGTTTGCCCAATGCTGGTGCTCAATGCATACCTGCATCCTCAATATCCTGTGTGTGCCTAGTGTCATGCAAAGAAAGTGCAAAGCAAGTAAGATGGCTGGTGCAGGCCTGTTGCAATCGCCCTTGCCTGTAGTGGAGGACGGCTCTATGGGACGGCTCTATGAGACTTTGCAACTCTGAATCTCCGTTCTCAATCGCAAGTGGCCGGAATGCAATTGTGCTGCAGCGATAATAAGTTTAACTTCCTACTCTTCGCGAACATGCAAAAACATGATTTCGCGGCATCGCGGAATGCTCTCCAGGGTCCAGTATGTCTTAAAATTAAGTTACCTTTCCAGCTGTCTCAATCTTATATCAACTGCGCAACCAGGATACGACAATGACTTACACCCTAGTCCCCTAGTCCCTATGTCAGTCCCCTATAATATAATATATTATATTATATTATTAATTAATTCTCTCCTCTGTCGGTCCCCAGTCCCCCCAGTCCCCCTGGTCCCCTTAGTCCCCCGGTCCCCAGTTATTTATATATATAATCATAGGGAGTGAGACCCGGACTCCCTAGGGACTGGACTTGGTCCGGACTCGCTCGATCTTTTAAGGACTCGGTCTGGGGACTGAAAATTAATAAACAGGGTCCCTGGACAGTCCCTCAGTCCATTGTCGTATTATGGCAACCAGGGTGTCGAAGGCCAATCGGAAAGCACCATCCTTCTCAGCATGAGCTTCTTATTACTCGATTTGGCTTAAAATGTTTGGAGAGGGTAATCTTTTCAAAGCTATAAGGCTCTCAGTTTCTCTAGCAAACCATAGGCCCTAGACGCTTCGTGTCCTGAATTCCAAAAATAAAACTAATATTCCCCGCAGCACCCTGTACTAGACAAGATTGTGCACTATAATAGTCATCACTGCTAAGAGAAGCCTATAAAAATGGAGGCACCAGAGGTTCAGCGGTTCTAACTAAGGATTGCTTGTTGGGCTTGTGCAAGCTCATCAATTGACTGTATCTTTGACCCCTCCTCTTTTCAGACTGCCTCAGGGCTGCAGCTGCTAATGCCGTAGATACGATGGTTCCAAGGAAGAAGGCATTTTGGAGAGTGGACCTTAGAGAATAGTCAGACTGTATACACTACTCAGTGCGGCGCTTACTAAATGACTAAATGACACCATGACCATCTTTCACAATCAAGGCTACTTAGCGGAGCCGGTTTTAAATCAAGTGGGGAGCGGTAATCTCTAGATAGCAGCTACCTTTGCATTTTTCCTGCTGATCATTTTCTTCCTTCTCGCGAACAAATTACATTTAGTGTTGTGCACCTGACGCTTGACGGCATCATTGGTAAATGACGCTGACGGCGTATTTTATGTCAAATTGACGGTGAAATTAGTAAATTACGCCGTCAATCGTCAGAGTTTAGTGACGGTAACGCCGTATTTAACGATCGTTACTTACGGTGCCATTGTTGAATAACGCCGGTATGTGCACAACACTGATTATTTATAGTGGATAGTTAGCATGTCCAATTGTCCGCTCCCCGTGAATCCCGAAGTTTGGCTCTCCGGTGCAGTGTACAGAAAATAGGGAGAATTCTTGACTTTTAGTGTTGCGGTAAACAGAACTCACAAGAACTACGCTGTAACGACGCAGGTCGTAATAAATCAGAAAATATCAGGTGAAATCAGATACAATCAGATGTTCCAAGCATCCGTGCTTGCACACGTGAGTACTTTTCGACAATCCGAGAGAATCCATCCGAGGGAATCTATCAGGAAAGTACAAAAATCAGATTTGGGTTATCAGTATTCTGTTTAAATCCGTCAACCGAATAGCTGAGAGGTCATCGGTGCGCCTTGCGGGTTCAAATCCGTCTGCCATTTTCCAACGTTACATTTGGTGGAGTTCGCACGGTCTTGATTGCACCCAAGGAGCTCAGCAGACAGTCAAGCGCGCAGAGGTGCCATTCGCAGGCGTCAAACATTTTGGCGGTAGGAAGTGTCTCTGTCTACTTGCCTTCCTTGCTTTGTGCTTTACTGCTGTTAATTCACGCACCGCTGAACTCAATTGTGTTTGCACGTGACAAATAAGCACCAGTGAGAACGCTCTGTTGTTCTCCCTGATAACGCAACAGGCCGCTCAGATGGCACAGCAGATGCTGCAGCAGCAGCAGCCTCAGCAGCTTCAGATGCTGGTTGCCTTCCCAGAATGGAATGGCCAGGAGAGCTGACTGATGTGAGACTCTGCTAGCAGAGTCTCACATCAGTCAGCTCGACTCAGTTCTGCACGCAGGCTGGGGTCCTGGACCAGCCTCAGCGGTATTTCCATCTGTTGTTAACTACATGCAAAACACAGCGCAAGGCCACCGAGTTCATTCACTTCCACATGCGCCAGCACCCTGAAAGCAGCACCAAGGCCATCAAGGACGCCTTCCTGGAGCGTTTCCAGTCAGAGGTACGCAACAATGCTGCAAAGGCCAGGGATGCATTTTACAGCAGACAAATCCGTATGTCAATGGGCATGTCTGTGCAAGATTATGCAAGTCTGTTCAGACAGCAAATTGTACACATTCCAGAAATGCATGAAAATGACTGTGAAAATGACCGAATCCGTCGGTTTCATTCTGGTTTGACACCTCAACTCCGCACAGAATGCATTGTAAATATGAATGGCAATGAATTCACATGGATCCCCCTTGAAGTGCCTCTGTCCTGTATCGTCATGTCCGAATCCGGATTTGGACATGACGATGCAGGACCTATTCACAGCGCAAGGCCTGACTGACAAGGACCTGGTCCAGGACCTTGGCATAGGTGAGTAGCTGTCTGCGTCATCCTATGCAGGGTTGTACTGTGCTAGTAATGCTTGCATCTTAGTTTCGGTGTCTGAGCTGTGTGTGACGTCCTTGCAATAAGAACCGTGCATTCAATGTACCTGGCAATTGATGCTAATTTGAACCACCTTTTCTTTACTGTTTCTTTTCCTTCCTGACCTTGCGTGCATTACATTTGGATTATTCATTACTGTGATGGATGATCTGACAAAATCAAGGACAAATTCACGCGCAGGGAGGAGAAGTTTTCAATTGCAGACAGCATTAATGCGTCAGGGGCAAGCGTTTGTATGGGTTTCTGGTGCAGGGCCCTCATACGCCGGCACCGTTGCTGACCTTGAGGCCGCTCTCAAAAGGAGAAGTGCAGGTGGGAAGAGCGGGCATGGTTTGACTCCTATCGCCTATCCTTATTTATCCTTAATTGCAGTTGTTTAAGGAGCACAGCTTCCTATGTGCCCAACACCACACCTCAGGTTGTGAAAACATGCACTTTAACCTCATCTCCCTAATTTTGAAGGGGGAGGTGGTGGCATTAAATTGTGAGTGTAGGTCAAATTCCATCATTGCATCTTCCTTTTCCTATACAGCTTTAGGAAAGGACGAGGACAGTTGGAGGAAGAGGAGTCCGTGGACGAGGCCATCCTGTCAGAGGTTGAAGGTGAGCACCATTATTAAGATCTGGAAAGGAATTGGATAATGAGGCTGTGTGCTGTGCTGTCCACTTGGATATGGGCCGCTCTTTTGAAATGATAGGCCATGTTGCAACGAATGTTTGCGCCTTCATTTTGCTCTAGCTAATGTGAGTAATTGTCTGTCACCTCCCCATTGCAGGCATTTCCGACGATAATGACGCCAGTGAAGGGATCGCAGAGTTTACTGGTGCCATGGAGGAGCTGGAGGAGCTGGAGAAACTGGAGGACATGGGGTGGGCAGGTGCGCAGTGCACCGCAAAGATTATGTGCAAAAAGGTTGTCTCGTCCTTTCAATCATTGTAAAGAAACTGAGTTTAATTACTTGCAGTAACAAATTTGTTCGTGGCCTAGCAGTCGCACTTGTGCTACCTCTCCTTCTCTTTCTTGCCCTTGATCACGAAATGTGTATTGCACTGAAGTTTGCATGAATGTTCATTTAAATAATCTTAGTATCTGATATCCCGCTCTGTTTGCAGATGTCTTCAGCGAGAAGAAGGGGAGGTAACGATGACCAGGAAGGTATCGATGACCATTCTTCTGTTCAGAGTATGAAGCAGCTATTTTGTCTTGTCAAGCATTGCAGTTAAGATTGCGTTTAGTGAACACACGTTTATATGGATGGGGTATTGCATAAACCTTCTTGTCAAGCATTGCAGCTAAGATTGCTTTAGTGAACGTACTTTTATACGTATGTGGTGTTGCATAAACCTGGGGTAACTTATCTATATTTGCGTGGTAGCTTTTGCTTTGGTTTGCTGATGCAAATTCTGATGCTCCTTTCTTCACAAAACATCTGCGTTCCTCTTGGCTGGCCGGAGAATGTGCTTCTCATAGCATCGTGGACCACGTCCCGCGCCTTGCAAAAGCCATCTTGGACGGCACCTGGCATTCATGTATATATGCTTTCACATTCATGTATATATGCTGTTGCGTTGCCCATCTTAATGAGATCGCAATGGGAGCGCCTTGCCAAGGCGCTTCCATTGCGATCTCATTAAGATGGGCAACGCAGCACCAGCACCAGCACCAGCAGCAGTGGCAGCAGCTGCACCCATCAACAATGAAAGCAGCAGCATCTCCACTCACGAGTATTTCAAGCCCTCCCATGGCAACCCGTGCGTCAACTGCAGCAGCAAAAGCAGGTGGCGTGCCTCCATCCCTCTCCCCATCACCCAACCCCCCAGCGACCACCCTGGCATTACCGTCCATCCCCTCTTTGCCTGTCCTTGCACCATGGCTTGTTCACTCCTCACCTAGGGTACGTGGCGCTTGTAACTTGTAAGGATTTGCACTGCTGTATATGTAATAATTGCGTAATAACTTGTGGATGCGGTGTGTCTTGTATCGTCATGCTCCCAATTGTTGTTCCCAATTGTTGTCAGGGAATATTTAACAATCATCACACAATGCCTCCCTATACGCAGGTGGATGGCTCTAACGCTGCCAAGCGGCAAGCCTTGTCCACACCTGCAGAGCTCAGCATGGTAGAGCCATCATCACCACCACCACCACCACAGCAGCTTCAGCTTCAGCAGCAGCAGCAGCAGCAGCAACAGCAGCAGCAGCTGCAGCAGCAAGAACCACCACCAGCACAGCACCAGGAGATCACTCTGGCCGACCTACACACAGGTATTGCTAAGCTGCAGTCGTGGTGTCAGCAACGCTTCAAGGGCACGAGCATGCCCAGCAGCTCCAGGGGTGCACTTGGCACAAGTATCTCCAACCAAATGCGCCCTCAACACGCCCTGAACGCCTTGTTCAGCCCCAACCTTGCCAAGGCACTTCGCGTGCATGTGCCAGGCACACCAGGGCTCACCTTGCAAGCAGACCATGGTGGCCACCAACGCCCCCTCTACGGCTTCATTGAGTTGCTTGTCCGTATGCAGGTGAGATTGCTACCTTTTTTTTATGGCTGCCACTTTCAGTGGCAAAGCCGAGATGTAAGGTTTGCACGTGAGGATGAATAGGCATACAATAGTTCATGGTAAGATGTGCTGCAAACCCGTTGAACATTCTTGTAAGCATTGCCTTATTTTCATTTTTCACATGTCCGCATTTCTTTGTTACAACATATAGGAGTTCCAGCGCACAGCACGCAACAATTACTTTAGAGTCACACTGACATACTTTCTTCTGCGCGTCTTGATTGCTGCCCTTATTTCAACACAAGGTTTTTGTCCGTCTACACCTCCACTCCATTTCTTCATGCGCACTTTGCATTTGAAAATGTCTATCACAAAAATTTGAAGATGGTGTACTGTTGCCTTGCATCTCCAATTCAGCTAATTATGGTACAGTTTGAGGATTGCAGCCGGGGCATCATGTCAGCAAGCATGCTGAATGCCGCCAATCAAGGCACCCTCAGTACCCAAGCTACAGCAGCAAATGTGCCGTTGTCGGAGCTGCGCGCCCTAGCGGTGCCCATGACTGACACCGCTGCTGCGGTGGGCATCATTCAGCATGCAGGGTGGGTTTGAATGCTTGTAGATTGAGCCCTTTTGATGATCCATTATGCTCTGTAAAGTGCAACGAGCAGGCATGCCTACAGTGCAATGCAACGGTTACCAATGATTGGCAACTCTTTCCTACCTCATTAATAAAATCTTCTCCCCGATACAAGTATGTCAATTCATTGAGTGCAACAATTCAGTCCTCAATACCCTTCATTTCAGGACAACCAGGCCTCTCCTCTTGTATGCAGAATTAGCCGACAACATGACATGCACGCAACCCTGCGTCTGATCTTGGGGGGCCCTGACTGTACAAGCCTTATAAGCCTGCTTCTGCTTTCAGCAGCGCAGCAACAGGGCCTGGATGTGACAGCCGGCGGCCACTCCGCAAAAAATGACGAGTGGAAACAGACTGACATCTGGCCACCCGTGCTGCATAGCGCCATTCTTTGCGGTCTCTTGGATGCGGCGGAGGTCAAAAGCTCAATATGCATTATACGTTAACGGTGCGTATTGATTCTGTTGATGAACAAAAGCACCTTTGGTAGGTAGTTGGATGCTCATCCTTTTGATGCGACAGCAGGTGGACCCCATTGAATACAGTCAACAATATCTTGCACTGTCCCTGTAATACCCAGGCATACCAATTATACCATTACTATGACCTACAGCACTAAATGCTGTGTGTGGCTTAATGAGTATTTTTCAAGATGAGGTGCTTCCTCAAACCTGCGTCACGACCGGTCCCTATGGAACCATAATTGCACTTCACAAACGCAATCAGTCAAATCCCGTGTGTGCGCAATGTCATTGCAATCACAACACGATCTTTGCAAATTCAGGCACAGAAGTGCTCTCCAACGCGGGGGTCCACAATGCCAGCAAAGGATTTGTGGAGCAAATTGCGAAAGAGAGTAAGGGAATGCCAATACTTTAAGGTTAAAGGAGTGAATTGCCATGACACAAATTTGGGTGGTTTTTAATGTTATGGGTATGGGTAATGCCACAAAAGGTGAATAAAGCGGGATGATTAAATTAACACGCTAAAACCCTAAAGAATAATCTTAAACCCTAAGGAAACAAGTACAGAAAGAAATTCCAAAATCACCATAAGTTCCCTCTTACTACTTGTAAAGTTACGTGGCTCGGACAGAAAAAAGCGAACACGATGCTCTTTGAGACTTGTTCTCTGGCTTTGTGCATGCCTGAAAAGAACAGAAAAGACTACGCAGGCCAAAGCAGGCCGCGCGCAAAATAAATATGAGAGAGAGCCAGTAACAGAGTTGCTAATGAGGCGGGTTCGTTGTCAGTCATGCAAGTGGGTGCGCAGTGCCTCCTGATCATCTGCTCTGCCGCGCCCCCTGCAACAACCCCCCCATAATCCCCTTTTAGGCAAAGTGCATGGATGGATGAGTTTGGGAAGTCTGTGGATTGAATGGCAACTGAATGTGTAATCCAAGTTCCACGCTTTTGGTGTTGTTAGACCCAGCCTTATCAGAGGGGAAATGGTGAGCTCAATTGTAACTTGTAACTGCTGCTCCGAGAGTGATGGTGTGTAAGGTCACTTTTTATTGGGTTGATTTTGCCACTCACACCTCGCATTTGGGGACTGCAAATGGTGTCACCTGTGTCGGCTGCAAATTGTGAGCTATTGAGAGAGAGATTTTAAGGAGTACGTAATGCACATGAACCCGCCACATCTGCTTCAGGAAACCAACATGGGCAGATTAATGTTTTGTACATAGGATATGGCGTGTCATCGGTGTGCTCCCTCAGCTCCTTCTTTTGTACATGGGGAACTCTATGTTCCCGTCGAGTATGGGATGATCAATATTTTGTGTGGAATATGTCATCAATGTGTCCCTCTGTATTTGCTCCTTGATGACATCAATTAGGTCCTCCTTATGTGCAGGAGGGCCTAATTGATGTCATTAACATGCGTCCCAAGAGCCAGGGGGTCGCGGTTGCTACCCTTTTTCCCGACTTCCAATCGTGGTTCAGCCACCACGACTGGATGCGAGTGCCGGTGGAGGCAACTGTGAAGAGGCTGGTTAGTGCCCGACTTGACCAGGTGTACGCCGGTGGTATCCTGAGCCGTATGAGGGGCAAAGGCAAGGGTCGAGCTCCGGAGGACTCGCCACTGGGACGGGAGAAGGCAGAGAAGGCAAGTGATGAACTTTGCAAAAGCAATTGATCTTGCACGCAGGAAGCAGTAGCAGCAGCTCAAAAGGGGCCATTGAACACAGTTAGGTCAATGTGCCTGTGTTTTCTGCCGCCTTGTTTCAAGTGTGTTTGTGTTTCCTGCCCCCTTTTGTGTGGCAGGCCCCGGGTGTCAAAGGCTCAGCTGCTCGGTTTTTCTTCCTTATTTGATTATACAGCTTGTCTGTCATGCTGGTTTGTACTCATCTGGCCTGGTGCAAGAAGCTGCAATCAAGTTAGCTAACATAGCTGAATGAACACCGTGTGACAGAGCTGTGCGTATAGCTCAAAGTATAAAACCGTGCTCTTATTCACCTTGATTTATTGAGTAACAAGAGGGGGGGAGGGGGGATCTAGTAGAAGATTGTTGAAGCGCCGCTTTGCAACCATGCCTTTTTGGATTTCACAATCATTGTGTTCAGAGCACCTATTCAGGTAGCATACTTCCCATCAATTTTTGTTACTCAGTGCTCTCAGTTCTTCTGTCCTTGACTGTATGGTCCTAAACCTGTAAATGTGGTCATCAATTACTACTTTTTCATCTTGTGCAAGAATGTGTGCCTGGTTTTTGGCTGTTTTTTGGCCCTTTGTGTACCTTTTGGGTCACTCATTGTCCCCCAGTGTCTGAATTTCTTTTTTGGTCAGACTCATCTAGTGTAAGGGCTGGTTTTCTGTCTTATCTTAATGCACGCCGGTTCTGTCCGAGCGTAGACTTGCACTTGTACTTTTACTTTTAAAATGTGTGCCTCTGTTCTATACTCCAATTGAATTCAAACGGTGCAGGCTACTCAACCAGGTATTGCAGCTTGCAACCTGAGGTTGTCTACTACAGCTTCCTATCAAGGATAAGAGAGCATTCTGTAAGAGCTGAGTTTAAACGGTGAAATGTTGGAAAGCAATTACTGAACTGAAAGTGTGCAGACTACTTTTGTTAAAGAATGAACCCACATAAGCAAAATGAGGAGCAGCATATAATAAGGGATATAAAAGGAACAAACTCAGGTTATTGTCACACGAAGGATAACGAGTTCATTTGCCTGTTTAATCTACTCAGTGCAAATATCAACAGTGCACATTACACAGGCATGAAATGATCCTCCTTCAACAAGAAAAAGCAAATATACGAGAAGGCTGAGCTCAATGATTGCTGTTGAAGAGACATGCGCGGCAAAAATGAAGATGGTATAAACAATTTAAGCGACTCAAGGTCAACTGCCAAGGGAAAAGCAACAAGGGGCGGTTTCTCTGCCTGCCTCTGCATTTCCTAAACGTCAGAATATGAGAAAAGCCGTACAACTTAACAAGCAGCGGCTCCTTTCCAGTAGTGCCTCCCCACCGCCTCCAACATCTCCTCTGTAGCTGCCTGTGTGAATGATGTGAATGTGTACGAGTGCATCGACCAGCTGTTGTATCCATAATTGTCATATTACTCTACGGAAGAGAAATCACTTTTGCACGTCTTGTCATTTTTAAGTCAATGAGATTGTTCACAGCATTTGGCAGCAAAGCAGTTCCTTTCCACTACATAGTTTACGTGGGAAGTGTTTTCACTGCATGCATGATACCAACCCGAATTCCTTTGCAAACTTCTGTCTCTTTTCCATGTTGGTGGAGACATTCCTCCCCCGATCCTTAGCCCGCCCTCATACCTTTGTGCCTTATAATGCTCATATGCTTGTAATATGCCCTGCTAGACGTTTCAATTGCAGCAAGGGGTAAGGGTTACACAGCTATATCCGCCAGCGAGGGCAGTTGAGCTATAGCATAAAAAAGCCAGCTTCAAGAAGAGAAAGAGGCCAGACTGAACAAGACACCAGAAAAAGAAGCTAGAATAAAGTGTATAGAGAAAGAGAACGTGCCCTGCTAGACGTTTCAATTGCAGCAAGGGAATGATTAAGGCCTCAATTTACCACTGTCTAAATGTTATAGGCAAATGTTATAGGCACAGCGCCTGCTCAATACATCAAACAAGGGCTCACCGTTCCTTGCTTGGTAGCAGACACAAAATGTTCCGGCCTAGCTACGACCGCTTTCACCACAGAATCCTGCACACGGGAATACAAAAAGTTTTCAGGTAACAAACAAAAAATGCAGGACATACGCATCCACCTGTTTGTTTTCAGTTTTTGATGCCAGTTTTTCCTTCCACACACGCAATACGCAATTGCTTGTTGTATCAAGTTAAGAAAAAAAGCATTGATATAATATACAAAAGTGGCACGGCGTAAGACTGTCTTCCCTCCTTTTTTAATGTCTGCTAGAGAATGATCCACACAAAGACTCCCAATCGTCCCCATGCCCCCCCCCGGCCAAACAGTGCCAACAAGCCTAAATCAGCCATACCTCCCCACCCACTTCACCAATCTGGGACCTGAAAGTTGCGTTGGATAACTAAATTCATTCTTTATTATGCAGGAGGGTAAAAAAAAGTAGTGGAACACCCCTCAAAAATACGGGTGGGACCCCCCTGACCCATCCATTCACCCCAAAACCCCCCTTGCAGTAACCCTACATGGACAAAAAGGGTATCAATCCGCTCCTTTTTTAATTCCCCATCCATCTACATACTCACCATACTGAAAAGTGAGTTGCAGCAGAGTTATGCGACAAAAATTGAGCAGCGGACGCCCATGCATACCTGCCCTTCCAGGCACCCACAACTTGCTTGCAAGTCCACTGACTGCCCTCCTGACTTCACCATTTATAATCACATCATACATTATCGCTATCCTGGAAGTTTGAACTGATTTGCTGCATGTTCACCTTTACACCCCCTGCCGCCCACACCCTTGCGTGCATGGCACTGACTCCCAGCCATGCACACAGACCCCCCTTTTACTCAATTTACCCAAAGAGGGTGCCAATAGACAGTTCTTGAGCTCAGGAATCCAATGGTGTCTTTATAATTCTGTAGAAGTGGCCCAGAAAAATTCTGGAGGGGGTGTCCCAAAAGGTCGAGCCCCCCCTCAACCACCCCCCCCCCTCCCCTCCTCGGATCGGACCCATGCATATACCAATCGATAGCTCTTGATCCCAGGATTCCAAATATATAGTTTTTAGCAGCGCGGACAGGGGTGTTCCAAAAGTTATGCTTCTTGCAGCCTCCTGTTTATATGCCTACAAAGAAAGCAGGCTAAAAGGCGCAGAGAGGGTGCAAAATATGCACTGGGCCCCACAGAACCCCCTGGGATGCCGAATTACCAGCAATGTCAATGGTTTATACATAAAATTCAGTATCTTGCATTCAGATGAGGTAGAAGGGGCTTTGAGTTGGGTGAATAGCTTATTGGCACTGTTTGGGGTGACTTTTGGCGTGGGGACAACCTCCCCTGACACGCACAAACTCTCTCTCTCTCTCTCTCTCTCTCTCTCTCTCTCACACACACACACACACACACACACATACACACACACAAACACACACACACATAAACACATAAACACACACACTCATGCACACACACACATACAGACTGTCCTCTGGCTGAAAAAATCAAAGAGATATTGTGTGTTGTCCAGTTTACAATTTGCTAGAACCTTGACCACCGTTCAATATAGCGCTGCAGCAGCCTGAAGGCACATACATCAAGGCTGTAGAACTGTTGACGCAATCCCTGCAACGCTTTGAGACAGCTGCTGCACAAAAATACACACCAAAGGGTAACAAAAAGAAATACAAAAGCACCTCCCCCTTCGGCTTTTCATGCCACTTGCTGAGAACACACGCACCGATGTACAGGTGGGCAGGAAGGCCTTTGCAACCACCGCAGCCAAATCCAAATCCTGGATAGGGCAAGGATGGTGAGAATGATGAAGCTGATGGTACCCATTTCCAATGTGTAGCCAATGAGAGATATGCAGTCAGTAATGAGCATCCCACTGTTCTCCCTATCTGAAGCATCATGCCATATTACGCACCTAACGTGCCTTTTTATTATCTTTCTTATAACTTTCTGCCATACCTATAAAGGGAGTGGGAAATTTTTTAGGCAATACCTGCTTGGGCCTTTTCCCCCTTTCCCCCCCCTTGCTTGCTTGTTGGACGACAGTCAAGCACAGCAAAGGAGAGATGAAGGGACACAGTAAGGAAGTTGTAATGCAGGAACCACCACCCATCTACATCAAAGGCTAGCTACTTAAGCTCAGCAACCTGCTACATTTAGTGTGTTTGACACTTGAACTCCGGTTTCTGGAGTGAAGTAGAGTGATACCGCTCATATTGCTCTTGCGTTTAATCTATCCCCCTCTTGAGTTTTTCCATCTTAGTATTTCCATGGTCCTCACAACTGCTTTCCTTCTCGGTTTGAGATCCAAACATTATTTTACCGCCATCTCACGATGCAAACAAAATAGGACCCCATCACTCCTCCACAGTAAGGCACAGCACTCACATTATCATCATCACACATGAAGGTGCTTGCTTCAAGCGAAGAATTCAAACGCTGCACCAGGTGCCTCGCAGCACCAACTTTGCCGCTAGAGGCAGGGTAGAAGTCGGCGTGCCCCACTGCAAGAAGGAAAGGAATGAGTGCAAGTCAAAATTTGTGCACAGGCTGCTACAGGCCTCCGAGCACCGACAAGAGCAGGGCAGAAGCTGGCAAGCCCCACTGCAAAAAGGCAAGGGAGTGAGTACGAGTATGAGTGTGAGTATGAGGTTTGTGGATAGCAAGCACTGTAAGATGTCTCACAGCACCGACATTTCTGCTAGAGGCGGGGTAGAAGTCAGTATGCCGCTTTACAATAGCTAAGCCTGACGACAACGTGTAAGGAGCAAGGGCTCAAATCATTTATGATATGTTTTTTCGTTTGCGATGAGGCACGCTGGCTTCTATCTTGTATGCAAGATCTGAGGGAAGGGAATGCACCATGCAATCTGTGAATTGCAGCTCAATTTTGTCGTTGAATGCGGATCAGAAAGGGAATGCACAATGCATTTTGTGAATTGCAGCTCAATTTTGTCGTTTGATGCGGATCAGAAAGGGAATGCACCATGCAATTTGTGAATTGCAGCTCAATTTTGTCGTTCGATGCGGATCAGAAAGGGAATGCACCATGCATTTTGTGAATTGCAGCTCGATTTTGTCGTTCAATGCGGATCAGAAAGGGAATGCACCATGCAATTTGTGAATTGCAGCTCAATTTTGTCGTTGAATGCGGATCAGAAAGGGAATGCACCATGCATTTTGTGAATTGCAGCTCAATTTTGTCGTTGAATGCGGATCAGAAAGGGAATGCACCATGCAATTTGTGAATTGCAGCTCAATTTTGTTGTTGAGTTGAATGCGGGTTATAAAACCGCAACACGCCTAACTGTCAGATAAGGGAAAGGGGGGGAATTACGCACCAGGCGCAACGTGCAGCACAACCCAAAACGCTTAATACAATTTCACAGGTATTTTTTAGTGAGTATGCCATGAATTGGGAAGCAGGAATATGCATGATCCTTGATTCACCTTGGTGTATAAGACACAGAGACAAGCCTCCCAACAGAAACGGTTGCCACTCTAAGATTGGAGTGTTGCCGTTGGCTAATTGTCAGTTGTCAGTCAAAAACTAGTTGCATACCCTATCTTCTAGTCGCCTTATAGCAATAAGTGTTCTTTAAAAGCATGTTTATAGTGATAGTGACTAGAATGCCTGCAATTAATCTTTCCCTTAGAGCACAGTCACTTAAATACTAAGAAAACATCCATAAAAATGTAACGCTGGAACTGCCTTTAATTGACAGGTCCTTGTTTATTGCTAGAATGCCTGCAAATTTGCTCATTTTCCAGCCCCCTTTATGACTAGGCCCCATGACTTCAAAACGAAAGTCAATAAAGAGGGGTACATTGAACACAAACTCACAGTTGAAGGTGCTTTGCAGCTCCTTGGGTGCTGCTTGTATAGCCGCCTGCATTTGCTCTTGGCTCTTGCCCTTCACCATCACACGGAAGCTGGTGGTGTAGCCGTTGGCGTCTAGCTGCCAGCCCTCTGATTTCAATGCCCTGAAAACCAGGATGTGGTCTGGAAAATGTGAATGCCAAAGTGGCAGCGTAAGTACGGGTAGGCAGCGTGCTTGAAGTAATAACTGCCATGCTCACATACACACTTGCACCCACCCTCACACACTTGTTGATAACATAAGCGGCAAAGTAGTGAAGGTGCTTTGGTGGGTGAGGGGTACAGTGAGAGCTGTTTCGTCACTAGCTGTTCAGGACAATACAAACATCTTGGTCAGACGATGTGTTTTCCTTCTTGTATCAAAGGAAATAAGGGCATCATATGATTGCACAAGCAGATTGATGAGCGCTTCCTAACTTTATCTCAACTTCTAATAGGTAATACTGTGAAACTGTTTCGGAGGAAATGAGCTCACACAAATACTCAAGCACACCTAAAACACATGAGAAGTAAGCACGCTTTTTACGTGCAGGTGACAGATTGCTCAGTAGCAGAAAAAAGAATGCAAGACTAGAGTTGGTTCAGCTGGATTAGGAAGAAACATGGAATACACAGGGTCTCCTTTCTTGTATACAACAATTGCAGTGCATGATCGGGTTTTTGGTCTTTAAGTAAAATTAGGAAAAATACGTGGGCAGTGACAATGACTCCCTACACATTAAGGAAGCCGCTGGTGCCGTGGTTCCGAATGCATACCACGCAAAGCTGGTGCCTAGTTTTAAGGCCAAATTTATCAGGATCTTTCCCTTACAAAATTTTAAGTACTGAAACGCCCGATCTAATCAATCACATTTTATCTGTTACTTTTCACCGATAGAGGGGTCTGTTACAGGAAATTGACAAAAGATTGTCAAAGAAGATATCACAACCACAGACCACAGGCCCCAGCTCAAAAAATGCTGCACAAATTTTTTTAGGTCACGTCCCCAGCTCAAATAATGCTGCGCAAAATTTATTTAGAAGTGCCGACCCCTGATTGCACCCATAAAGTACCAACCCATGTTTGCACCCATTGCCGAACATGTCACCCAGTGCCGACCCCTGTTCGCACCCATAGAAGTACCAACCCATGTTCGCACCCGGTGCCGAACATGGCACCCAGTGCCGACTCCTGTTGGCACCCATAGAAGTACCAACCCATGTTCGCACCCATTGCCAAACATGGCACCCAGTGCCGACCCCTGTTCGCACCCATAGAAGTACCAACCCATGTTTGCACCCATTGCCGAACATGGCACCCAGTGCCGACCCCTGTTTGCACCCATAGAAGTACCAACCCATGTTCGCACCCATTGCCGAACATGTCACCCAGTGCCGACTCCTGTTCGCACCCATAGAAGTACCAACCCATGTTCGCACCCATTGCCAAACATGGCACCCAGTGCCGACTCCTGTTTGCACCCATAGAAGTACCAACCCATGTTCGCACCCATTAAGTGCCGACACATGTTTGCACCCAGTGCCGACCCATGTCCGCACCCATAGAAGTGCCGACTCATGTTCGCAGAGCTCCCCCAAACTACCGCGGACCTGGCAAACAGACATGCGCACCAAGCATGCTTGCAACACTACAACTTTACCTGGCTTCAAGTGACGCAACACCGGGTTACCTGTATTATACTTTCAAGGCAGCTATCCCAAAGCCTAGTGGTCTGTTGTCTATACTGTGATTCCAGGGCAGATGTCAAGGTCGCAAATTTGAATTTGCCTATTGACAGAAATACCAGGCTTGTGCGACTACGCTGTACTAGAGCGATTTTGACCGTATTTACAAAACCGTACCGTAATACGCCAAACCGTATTGAACTAATACGGTAAAGTCAACTGGTACGGTCTCGAACCGAACAGGACGGTGGCCACTGTACAGTGCGATTTCGTTTTAACTTGGCCGTTTTGCTCCAATTTCGGCCCAAAACAATAGTTTTCTTTTCGCAACAATTGTTCACGTATGAAACGCTAATTGTTAACCAGGAACCAGGAATCAAGTACTGCGTTCGACTTTGAGTTTCCATGCAAGCCACTGCTGGGCCCTTCCCCCGAGCTGATGCAGCCCCAACCCAGCCTCAGGGTTGTTCAGGGAAGCAATCTGTGGCGTCAACACATGAGAGGAGCATGCGGGATGTGGAAATGGGAAGTGTTGGGGCGGAAAGGCCATTCTGAGGCCAAATTTGCACTGGCAGTGCCAGCTCGGCACCGTAGCGTACACCGTACTGTATTTTAACGTCTAGACAGTCTGTATCATAATCATAGTCATACGGTCGCTAAAATTTTGAAATACGCCCTCTTTTACAAAAAGACGGACTGTACCGTACTCATAGTACCGTACCGTCTGATTGTCTGAGCACAAGCCTGAGAATTACATAGCTGCCTGGCAATGGCAACCTTTTCCCTTCATCAATGCTTGAAATGTAACCATCGCCAGCGTATAAATTGCAATTAGCCCTCGACCTGAACTCTCGCACTCAGTGACCTTTACCTCATGCAGGAGTGCAATAGACTGTTTATAGACTTAAGGTTTGTACACACCTGAGATTGTTTGTAAACCTCTGTGCAACTCAACTGTGCTAACTGGGTTTGACCTCGATGGCGTGGCTGACCTGATCTGTCATAGCCCACAGACGTCTCGAACAATCTTCTAGTGAAGTGAGTGCATACCTAACTTAGTAAGTGACAATATATCACGCCGCAAAATTATTGTTTTGGGGGGGTGCGGCCTACTCATTTCCCCAAATAATTAAATACTTGAGGGGGTCGGATTGGGTTCTAATAATTATTTTGAGTTTTTGACGGGTCATGAGTGGGGAAGAGCCCCCAAGTCAGAACCACCATTCCCAGCCAAATTTTGTCCCTAAAACAAACCTCATCGTTTTTTGACTTTTAATAGTTCGTGGTAGTAAGAAACAACTTATGAAACACTTCTGCGCCAAGAATAAGGGTGTGGGGTCCACTGTGTGCGTCGGGGGCTGGATTTGTGCCATTTCCCTGCCGAAAAGGAGGTTGTACCCATGCATGGGTACAGAAATGTGATTCCAAATCCAAATTTCACCATTGTTTTGTTCCCAGACACGTTTTGGGTTAAACCATACCCGTTGCAGCAAAAAAAAGGGGGGGTGAAAATTCGCCCCCATTGGACTTGATGCGTGGGCCTGTTTGCTGGGCAAAAATTGTGCCTTTCTGGAAACCCTGCAAATACGCTTTCTGGCCACCACCTGGGTGTCGGGAGTCCTTCAGTATGCTCCCAGGGCATGCCCTGCCAAGTAATATGGTCTGGAATGCTGGGGTTGGGCCGTGGTGGGCAGCAACAGCTGAATCCAAATCCAAGCAATATTCACACAGATCTCAAACATTTGTTTCAATGGGACCAGCTAATAGTGTGCCAAACACACTCAAAGTCTGTGAAGCCACACCTGCAGTGCAGATGCCCCAGCTTGTAGCAGAGGGTCTCACTGCATAGTTTTAATAATTATGTAATTCATCGAAGAAATCGGTTTGCCCCGACTTGGGCCGTGCACTTTTTCAATAGCTTCGCCATTTCCCCTGCCAAAAGGGGGTCCAAAATTGGACCTTGACCCCAGACCCCCCTAAACCCTAAACCCTAACCCTAACCCTAACCCTAACCCTAACCCTAACCCTAACCCTAACCCCCTATACCCTAACCCTAACCCTAACCCTAAACCCTATACCCTAACCCTAACCCTAAACCCTAACCCTAACCGGACCTTCACCAAAATGTCCCCAATATTATTGCAAACACCCCTGGTAAGTTGATGGCACCGGGGAGAAGCTTTTGCAAATTAATTTTCTGGCAGGGATTTCCACCCTGCCCACCTGGGCACTCTTCTGCACAAACTGAGTGTGCAGGGGTGCTTAGATATGTCTAAGGCTCCTGACTACTTAAAAGTGGAAAAGCGTGCAGATTCGTTATATCAAACAGGAATGGTGGGTCTGACCCCAAGGAACCTATGGGGCGTGTTGAGACAGGGATGGCCAGCTTCTGCAAGGCCCCCCCATCCACCGAGCAGCTTGAGCAGCAACAAGAGGACAGGCTAAAGTTGAAGCAGTACGTGCAGAAGCAGCGTGCAGACAAGCAGAAGCGTGCAGCGGAGACAGCCAAGCGAGGGAAGTGAGGAGGAGGGGAGTAAGGAGGAGGGAAGTGAGGAGGAGGGGAGTGAGGAGAGCAAGGAAGCCAGCAGGAGGAAAGATGAGGAGGACTTGAGTTTGGAAAGACTAGAAGGCAAAATCAGTTGCCAGCTGACACAGATTGGATGACTGAGCAGAACCAGGCTCATTTTGACTTCTCAGTGCTTTTGGACGTATTATTGTGTTATGGAATGCACCTCTGAGTCTCTTGGTGCCTTTCTAATCTCTCGGTGCAGTCCTGAGGGCATTTTGCCCCTGCGGATTGGTGCGGCAAGCACTAAAATATATATTGAGAGAAGTGCGGATTGGTGCGGACAGGGTAAAAATGACCCTTTTTTTGGAGGGGTGCAGATTGAGTACACGTTACTACGGTATGCACATAATTGTGAGGAACCACCAACCATCACACCATCGCACCACAACACCACACAACACCAACAACACCTGTAGTACTCCCACAGGATGCCCTGCCGGGCTTCAGGTGCCTGTGCATCCTGTTGGGCGGGCCCAGCAGCAGCCTGACTTAGTCGCCACTTATGATCCTCTGTTATTGGGCATCCTGTGTGAGTTGCATATATGAGTGTGTGTGTTAGTGTGTGTGTGTGTATGTGTGCATGTGTGTTTATTATCTTTTTAAAGGGGACACACCATGATTGTTGGTCACACACACACACACACACACACACACACACACGCACACACACACACACACACAGCGAGAAACGAGTGATTCTTCTTCCTCCAGCAGCTCATGATTTGAGCACTGCTTTATTTAAGGCAAATGTCCCTTTGCTTACTTCAGGCTCACATTGCAAATACACATAAGCGTCCTTCAGAAGCGCAGTTGCGCCGAACTTGCTGAGGCAAAGGCACTGATCTCACAAAGTATGCAGTCTGGCAATCTTGGCAACTCTTCAAACAAGGTGTGCTGATATGGCTGTCTTTCACGCAGGCAGTATTATACCTGTCTGCAACTCACTGCCGGGATAGAAGATACGCCCCCCTGAGAATGATCACACAAGAATGACCGGTAAAAGCAAATCAATAAGTTTTCGGCTAGGTTTTTTGGTGTCTGCTTCAAAAAAATGATTACTGAATCTGAGCACTAAGTGCATCCAGCGCCTACCCAAACTGGGCTGCCCTTGGCCCCTAAAGAAATCCTTTGCAAAGTTAAGCATAGGTACTACTTACAAACATACTAAGATGCTATTAGAGCCACCTCCACCTCCTCCCCCTGTACAAACACACGCATACACATGTACACACATGCACACACAAACACGCACACGCACACCCACCCACACACCCACATATACAAACACACACATGCACGAACACATGCACACATACACACACGCAACACATGAAACGTAAAGTACAACCGTAACCACTCACCATTTTCACACACTAGTGCATCAGCGTACGGTAGGTAAGGTAAGCGCATGAGTAACGTGGACAGCCGTGCGCCCGTGACTGCACACAAAATCGGAGAAAGCAATGCATTGGTGCAAGAGGCACTCACCACACATTATCACCACACATCATCACCACACATTATCACCACACATTATCACCACACATTATCACCACACATCATCAATTGTATTGGCACCTACTTTTGCTTAAAGCATGGGCAGATAAAAATGCACCCGCATCAATACATCAAAGGACTTCAGGACCTCTTTCCTCTTGTGTCGTTCATTGTTTGTGTACGTATTTAAGCCTACACAGAATTGCATTAACTTGCACCCATGCCTTCACATGTGAGGGCTGCAACAGCGAACAAAGTCAAAAAGGGTGCGCTGGAACGACAAAGGTAAAAAAGGCTCCAAAGCCACCAGAGAGGATTTTTGAACACAAAAAAGTCAAAAAGGGTGCGCTGGAACGACTAAGGTAAAAAAGGCTCCAAAGCCACCAGAGAGGATTTTTGAACACAAAAAAGTCAAAAAGGGTGCGCTGGAACGACAAAAAGGGTGCGCTGGAACGACTAAGGTAAAAAAGGCTCCAAAGCCACCAGAGAGGATCTTTGAACACGCTGTTTCACGCTGGAACGACTAAGGTGAAAAAGGCTCCAAAGCCACCAAAGAGGATCTTTGAACACGCTGTTCACGCTGGAACGACAAAGGTAACAAAGGCTCCAAAGCCACCAGAGAGGATCTTTGAACACGCTGTTCATAATGTAAGCGTTGCCGTCTGAGGCCTCAGTGTGGACCCTCAGAGGTGTCATGGTTCTCCACATCAAGTTTTCTCTCAGTGTGGTGTTTTATGATTTCCCGTATTAAAGTGGCTCATCTTGGTCAGTTAACGTGGGGAGCAAATTCCACTGCCTGCGTGGTTGTTTTTGTTCGTTTTCTCTTTACAACGCACCACGCACCTAAAACAAACTTCAAACCCTTCGCTCTATGGCCTGCTACAAGGTTGATTGTTGCCGAGGAGATGACTCCCTGAATAATTTGTTAAGTAGATAGCAATTTGCGTGATAAGTTGCATTATATCCGTAGTTAAGACTGAGACCCAGTACACATAGAAGTTGAGCCCTGGTCAGGTGGAGCAGTGTTGTTTATACTGTCGTAAGCATCCATTGTAAGCTGAGACTGAGGTCCAGTACACAAAGCGCCTAGGAGGTGACTCCTTGGTTGAAACAGTTATGTGTGCTGAAAGTGAGGTATTTTGAGACCAGCGCCCATTGCACGCACACACATGTAGCGCGCGTACATGCAAAGCATGTACAGCAACAAGAATGGTGCAGGATACAAAACAGTATTGCCTAGAGAGTATGCTGAGTCGTGCCCGTCGCCAGCAGAGATTGAGGTTAGACAAGACCTAAACACTAGGAGAATGAGATTCAACATTGAAATGTAAGAGGTGCCCCTAGGGGAATAATGGGTCAAAGATGGGTGCAATCTACTCTGCTATAGAGTTTAAGGACTAGCTCTAGTTTAAATGGTAGACCGGATGCTTGCAAGGTAGCAGGGTGCCTTGAGATCCATGTCCAGCATAGACAGCATACGTGGGACTAGTACAGGAAACATTTGCACCAATAGGTGACCCTCGGCATGGAGAGCTCAGGGTTCAGATGCAAATGGCTGATGTTAGCACATATAGAGCGCGTACATGCAAAGCATGTTCAGCAACAATGACGTTAGCACATGATGAAAGAAACTTCCACAGGCACGCTCTGGTGCACTGTGGCGGACGAGGATTACTTAGTAAATAACCAACAACGCAAACAAATGGCTTCCCCTCAATTTGTAGGAGAAAAAGCAGTCCCACGGCCCAAATTTTGAATTGAGAAAGATAATGTGCAACAATGTGGAGGGTCAGCATCCCGCTTCTTTCCTTTACCTGCCGCCCGCTTGCAGAGGGAGGAGTGACGTGAAGCTCATTTCCCTGTACACGTAAGTATGTGACATTAACACAGTAAGCACGTAATTGTACAATTGTGGCATGGTGTGTGCACAGCAATGTACAAGTATGTTACAGGTGCATAATGTTTTATGTGTCTTGTCAGATTTGTACTTACCGGGAGGAGGGAACGATCTTGCTCTTCAACTGGATCGTGCATTAAAGTCCCATCTATGTCAGAAAAGAGGATCCTGCAAAACCAGGTGTAGATAAATGTGTGCGCACGAGTGTGTGTGTGTGTATGTGTGTGTGTGTGTGTGTGTGTGTGTGTGTGAGTGTGTGTGTGTGCGTGTGTTTGTTGTGCGTGTGTGTGTGAGTGTGAGTGTGTGTGTGTGAGTGTGTGTGTGTGTATGTGTGTGTGTGTGTGTGTGTGTGCACGCGTGTACGAGTGTGTGTGTGTGTGTGTTTGCATGTGTGCATGTGTG
>Ga0307968_1000262_pt1 | contig 35118 bp, 51 predicted proteins | sample OrgLakmetagen650_FD_201834 | JGI IMG/M metagenome (GOLD analysis project Ga0307968, IMG submission 201834) | Saline water microbial communities from Organic Lake, Antarctica - #650 | ecosystem: Environmental > Aquatic > Non-marine Saline and Alkaline > Saline | place: Antarctica: Organic Lake...
CCCCCCCCATTCACACACCTGTGATTGACTGTGGTACTCAGCTGCAGCGATGGCCACCTTTGGCTCGAGATTGATGCTTTCTGGGATGAAGTATTCCAAGAACTTGCTAGCCCACTCGGCTGCAGCTAGCGCCAGCTTCAGGGAGATGCCGGTCACGTAGCTGTTGATGGTTCGCTCTGTCTCTGCCATGGCAATCGCCTGTGCATGTGTGTGGTTGTGTGTGTGCATTTATATATGTGTATGAGTGCTACACAGACACTGCTGTGCTGTGCAGTCTGCAATGCATGTTCCTCACACAAATACACTGTCCATACACACATACGTTTACAAAGCACATCACACGTTTTCTCTTGCAGCACTGCATTGAGTATGGATGCACCAACAAAAGCACATCACACCTTTTCAGCTGCTGTAGCTGCCATGTCTGCCTTTGCCTTTTCAGCAGCAGCACTGCTCTCATCCTCCTTTGGCTCACCCTCGGCACCCTCAGCTGGCTTTTCTTTGGGCGGAGGGGGCACAAGGGCCTCTATCGCCTTGTCTGCAACCTGTGTGCGTTGTGTGTACTTGTGCATTTAAATGTGTGTGTGTGTGTGTGTGTGTGTGTGTGTGCTCATCATCACCAGGCCAGATCTGACAACACGCCAATTGCAAAATGAGCACATGCAGTCCGTGCACCCATACCAGACACGTGCACACAAACGCGCATACACACACATGCATGACCCTCCTCTGCAACTCGTGGCCACACTTTGAATGCCTCCCGCACCCTTACTCTGACAGTGCTGTGCACCCAACCTCCTGTATGTACATGTAGTCAAGTTGACGATGCAAGTTGCTTGACCATGTACATACAAGCCAGGCATCTGCATGACCCACCTCTTTTACTTGCGGCCACACTTTGAATGCCTCCCGCACCCATACCAGACACGTGCACACACACACGCATACACACACATGCATGACCCTCCTCTGCAACTCGTGGCCAGGCTTTGAATCCTCTTGCACCCTTACTCTGAAAGTGCAGTGCACCCAACCTCCCATATGTACGTGATCAAGTTGACAATGCAAGTCTAGGGTTGGTCAAAACCATTTACATACGGTGTATATACAGTATTTTTGGCAGGGACATCACCAAATGTACGGTCATATACGGCGTACATATATACAATTCTGGCAAACCGTATGCAAGTTGCTTGACCATGTACATACGAGCCAGGCATCTGCATGACCCACCTCTTTGACTTGCGGCCACACTTTAAATGCCTCCCGCACCCACAGCGCAGTCTCCTCAATGGCCCCACTCTTGACTGCTAGGTCCGCGTATGCAGCACACATCACACTGGAGGACCATGGAGCACTGCCCAGGGTGGACTTGACCTGTGCATGCACACGTGTGTGCCAATGCATATGTGTGCAGTAGTGTGCGTCAGTCAGTGTGCACGTGTGTCGTGTGTGTGCATGTTTGTGAGAGCGCTTGTGATGCCCCTGTGCATATGAGTGTGCATTTGTGTGTGACAGCCAGTGTGCACATGTTTGTGCATGTTTGTGAGAGCGCTTGTGATGCAACTGTGTAACAATCCCTTATGAATCATTCATTCGTTTCAAAGCACGAAACATGTGAAATCAAAAGTAAGCACCGGTGCTGTGGCTTCCGGTGCTGTGGCTCCCAGAATGTTCAAGTGCACACAGCACAAGCACAACACACCCTCAAAAGAAGGGCACACGCACCAGTGCTGAGACTGCAAACTTCACAAGGTCATTGACCGACTTCTGCGCACTGCTGCATGCTGTTTCTGTAGCCTTGACTGTGCTTGCCAGTGCCTTTGCTGCCACTGTGTCTGTGATGGGGATGTCTGATGCCAGAGGCAGGGCCTTTGCCGCATCGCGTGCCATCTCAGCAATGCGTAGGGCCTTCAGGGCGAGGGGAAGCTCATTTTGGACCTGTGTATAGTAAAAGAGTGTGTTTGCTTGTTTGAGTGCATGTTGAGCGTGCGTGAGTCGCGTGTGGGTGTGCATGTGTGTGTATGTGTGTGTGTTTGTATGTAGCGTTTGCAAACATGTGCATGAGAATGAGGCATTTAAATGTCTTACTATGGCAACGCGATAACAGTGGGGGAGGAGGAAGAGTGCATGCAAGCGCTCTTTGTGCTAGAGAATGCACAAAGACAGGGCTTAAGGCAGACATCACCTCTTCCATCGTGCACCAGCAACTCTCTTGCACACGCATCACAACTTCATCTGCAGCATATGTTTGCTGTGGCAGATGGCTACTACACTTGGGTTGGCCAGAACACCGTAATGTATATCACACCGTATATGACCGTATGTATGGCAAATTCCCTGCTAAAATAAATATATACACCGTATATACTGTGTATGTATGGTTCTGGCAACCCCATTACCATATGGCCATTTTCCCCCCCACACCTACCACAGCAGGGACAAAGTTGGCAGGAGCAGTTCCAGCAGGTATTTGGGCTTGCGCTGGTCCAGGTTTTACCTGTGCCGCCTCTTCTATGGCTAACTTTGCCTTGTCACGTGACCTGCAATGTGCGTCAGCAAAGACACGTGAGTGCACAGACACAGGCGCAGGCGCACACAGCACAAAGCACACAGCACACAGAGACAATGAGTTGTACACGTTTGATTACATGTACAGGTACTGTGTGAAAAGGTGTGACAGCACACAACATTTCTGCGTGCAGTGAGAAACTGTCACATGCAGTGCCAGCCAGATACAAAAGGGGAAAAAACACAAATTTAGGCGCATCTACTCTGCGGCTTTGTCGTATACAGCATCGGCTGACTAGCAAGATAGTAAACACGCACACACCCCGCCTCACGCGCTCACTTTGTGACATTGTCGCGTGCAGCACCGGCCAGCTTTTCGAGCGCAGATGCAGTAAGTTGGATGCTGCGAGCCATGGAAGCATAAATAACAGGGCGAGACAGCTCGCATTTTGGACAGCCGGCTGGGGCATCAGGAACCTGTGGTGTGTGATGTGGTGTTGAGCGTGTGTGTATGTGAAAAAGAGAGCAAGGGTGAGAGAGGGTGAGAGAGAACGAGAGAGAGAGAGAGAGAGAGAGAGAGAGAGAGGGAGAGAGAGAGAGAGAGAGCGAGAGAGAGAAGACCATTGCTATGACAAGACAAGTTTCAACACATTGGCGGACACATATACGCACAAACCTTGATTTCGATAGCAGCCTCAGGTTCAATTTGTGGAGTAAGGAGGTGGCAGGAGGCGTAGGCTGCCAGCAGTTCCTTGTTGACGTGGTTCATCAGAGCAGAAACCTCAGGCACGGTGGGAAGAGGGGTGACATACTTGGCGGGGGGGGCTGTAAGATGTATGAGAGTGTGAGCGTGAGTGTGTATGTGTGAGTATGAGTGAGTGTTTATGTGTGTATGTGTGTGTGTATGTGTGTGTATGTGTGTGTATGTGTCTGTCTGTGTATGTGTGCGTGTGTGTGCGTGTGTGTGTATGTGCAATTAAGAAAGTTTAATGGGAAATGTGTTTGCTCAATGAAGTGTCATATTGTACGATTATATGACTTATATTAGTCTCGTGGCCCTATGCATCCATCTTACGGCATCTTTGGCAAGCCCTACAAAGGAGAGAGTTCCCATATCTGTGCGTACTAGTGAAAGTATCCTAAAGGAAACAGTAAAGTAATGAGTGGCAGATGCGGAAACACGGCCTTTTCATGAAAAGTCGTGAGCTTCAGCAGAAGAAGTTGTACGCCTACGGAGTAAGCTGCCTGCTAGATGGTCTAGTTGGGATAACGTTAATATGATATGACGATGAATTGAAAAAACACTTGACGCGTGGGCTTATGGCAGAACGGAACCTGGACTTGAAAAAGCCTTCATATCTAACTTGGCTGGTAACTACGGATATGTGCACTTTCTAGCCAAGCAGATTGTTTTGCTCACCAGCAGGAGGGTGCACTGACTTCTGGCTGTTGCTTCTGGGCAAGGACTCAGCATCGTTGGCCTCCTTCTGCAATTAGTATAACGTGTGCACATGCGTATAAATATGTGTGAAGGGTGTAGTGTGAATAAGCATTGTTGGCATCTTTTTGCAAACATAATGTGTTTGCGTGCGTGCTGGTGTGCTGGTGTGATTGCGCATGATAGACTGCATCAGTAATTGTACTTGCGTGTCGTTGTTTGTTGAACGTGCACATGCTTATGAGCTATGTGCGTTTTAATCTGATCTATGCTAGTAAGTGTGCATGTTTGCGAGTACTCGGGTTGAAGGACAGCAAGCCAAGCGGCTCTTTGATTTAGTAGCGTGTGTATGCCTGTACATAATTTGACACAAATTGGGTGCACGACACAATTTGCAAGTCAAAGTAAGCTCTGTTGGGAGGATCTAAGCAGTATCCAGCGCAACTTCCTTGTTCATCTGTGCATAAGCATTCATACATACTTACATTCACACTACCTTTCCTGCCTACTCCTGCAAAGATAAGCAATATTTTTCTGAAAGTCTCGAGCGAAACACGAGTCATACACCAATTTGCTGCTGCACTTGCTCACAACAACGGTCACTTTCCTGTTCTAATTTCACAAGCACAAATGTGTGCCCAAGGAAGTGTTCACCCAGTTGCGTGTCAGCTTTCGAATTTGGGAGCAATCAGGCCAGAGGCTTGTCAGAAGTTTGTCGTATCCTCAACGTTCCTCTAAATTAGCTTGCAGACACCCCAAAAATACACCGCTCCTGCACCCTAATTATGCAGTTGCCGCGCACACGAGAAAAATAACCCGCCCCTGCGCATACAAGCAGAAGCAGCGCGCACGAGAAATAACACACCTCAGCCTGCTGCTGCGCTTGCTCACGCAGCAGCAGCTCCTTGGCTTCTGCCTCTTTTTCTTCCATGTCTAGCACCATGGCGTCCAGGGGCAGGCATGCAGTGCGCACCCACTCTGCGTTGTGTATTTGTGTGTGTGATGTGTGTGAGCATGTGCTTGTGTAAATGCATTTTTAGGCATGCGTGTGGGCATGTGGGGCTTAGCATCCTCCAGGCATTTTCACATCAGCACAGCAAGGAGTGACACGCAAGCGACGGCATCTCTGTTTGCTCACCAGAAGCAGTAGAGGCACACAGGAGGGTGGTACGGTTGATGTCTGCTTTCAGCTTACGTGCCATGGCTTCAGGCGCACGCAAGGAGGAGGGCATGTGGGACTGCAGACACAGGATGGAGAGTGCAGGGGTGAGCTAAGGAGTGGATCAGACAGGTGACTAAAGGGAAAGCATGCTAGCCAGCATGGTTCGCTGGATGAGCGAAGGTAAGCCAAGGTGCATCTATCTGTCATAGATGCACAAATGTACACAAAGAGAGGTCACAAAAGGGTGTAGGGTGTAGGGTTAGAGTTGTTGCACGCAAGGAGAAGGGCGTCTAAGACAAGGTGCACACGCTTAAAAGGTACACCAATGAACTCAGTAAAGACACAATCGTAACGTGCCTTCAGCTCCCGCAGCATCCTTAGCGCTGCTTCCACACTGGTAGTTGTAGAGCGTGCAAGCATCAGCTCTTCCTCCACGTGCTCAACAGCCTGGCCTTTTGTTGAGGACTCAGGGCTAAGCTTACGTGCAGCCTGCTTGGTCTGTTTTGCACGCAGCACAGCAGCATTGAGCTCCGCCTTCTTGTCAACGCTCACTCTGTTGCTTTCCTGCTCATCCTTCATGACCTATGAGTAGGGTTGTGTGGGTAGTGTGTGTGTGTGTGTGTTCAAGTCGTGTGTGCCTGTGTGTCTGTGCTTCTGTGTATGTGTGCAAGTGTGCACGTGCTTGCATGTGCGGGACTGCACACCTGGAGCACACCTAGATGATGGGTGTGCATCATGAGACAAAGTGAAGCCGAGCTGCGTAAGTGAGAAACGAAGCCCGTGCTCGCTTTAATGGCTTTTTCACGCAGATATTGAGTTAAATGATTTATTCAGGATTACAGTTAAAAATCGGCCAATTGAAACCCTCTGCCCAATTTTCAAATTCCAATACCCAGCTCTTGCACAAGGGTACGCGTTGGTTTGTATGGCGCCAAGGTTGGTATAGTAGTCTGTGCACTCACCTCCTCTTTCTCCCTCCTGGCAGTTTGTACATCGCCCTGCACCTTCTCTACATATTTTTGGGCCTGCAAGGGTGGGTGAGGAGAGGCTTTGAGAGGAGTTTGGACAATGTTTGGCCAACCACTGCTGAAACATGTGTGGAACAGCTCTGGAGAATACATTGTGTGTTTGTGAGAGTGTGAGAGTGTGCATGCATGTGTGTACATTTGTGTACGAGACATATACATATATAAAGAGAGAGAGAGAGAGAGAGAGAGAGAGAGAGAGAGGGAGAGAGAGAGAGAGAGAGAGAGAGAGAGAGAGAGAGAGAGAGAGAGAGAGAGAGAGAGAGAGAAAGAGAGAGAGAGAGAGAGAGAGAGAGAGGGGTCAGGTGCTGTAAATTACAAAGAACTTACAAGGAACTTCAGACAGCCAAGGCATGCACACGCACCTTTGTCAAGTTATCTGCCATGTCTTGCACATGAGTCTCTGCCCCCATCACAGTGTTCTTCTTCTTCTGCAAGATTGTGCTGCTGGTCTCTTCACCCTCAGCACCCTGCACACACACACCCAGAACACCCAGGAATAAGCTAGTGTCTTTATATATGCAAACCAGAGCAGAAGCTGGGCAGGTCTGTGACAGGCTGTGTATCATTGTACCTTGAACATTGCCTAAATGCCTTACACCTGAACGCATGGCCAATAGAACAGCTCATTTTGAACTACACATACACACAAGCTATTTCATGAACTACACATACAGACAAGGCCTATCTCATGATCTACACATACACACGAGGCCTATCTCATGATCTACACAAACCCACGAGGCCTATCTCATGAACTACACATACAAGCTATCTCATCCAGTCGACTTTCTGTCTCCTTATAGACCGTGTAAGCATCACTTAACCGCACGCAGTCATCGCACGCAGTCACACGCCATGCATAACACATTCACACGCACATACCCTGCATACCACATTCACACGCACATACCCTGCATAACAGTCACACGTACATACCCTGCATAACAGTCACACTGCACATAATACAGTCACAGTCACACTGCACATAACACAGTCACAGTCACACTGCACATAATACAGTCACAGTCACACTGCACATAACACAGTCACACGCCCTTCATAACACAAGTTATGCATTGCTACACTACACGCACGCACGCACACAAAGAACCACACGAACACACCTGATCACCGCTTTCTGCCCGCTGCAGTATCAAGCGGGCTTGGTCCAGTTCCTCTTGTGCGTCTGATAAGACCTTCTCCTGCATCTTGCTTCGATTTTCTGCATCCTCCAGGGCCTTGGCCTGTATTTGTATGTTTGTGTGTGTGTGTGTTTATGTATGTGTGTGTGTGAGAGAGTGAGAGAGAGAGAGAGAGAGAGAAAGAAAGAGAGAAAGAGAGAGAGAGGAGAGAGGGATGTATATGTACGATTTTCTAGTTGCGCTGTATCTGCCTATGCCACAACTCTCAGCACCTAGCCTCCTTGTAAAAAAATGTTTGATGTAAGAGAAGGGAAATGGCACATAATCTATTGCAAGCCAACTACCGCACAAGGCGCACAGCAAAAAAGGTGAAAAATGAGCTTGAGGCGTGTGGGCAAATGATGTTAGTAGCTGTAATTACTGCCTACACAAGGGCTGGTCATGAGCAAAGTAACAGACACACACAATCGCACCTGTCTGTTCACGCTGTCTGTCTTGTTTACAATGTCCTCCCTGATGCTGGTCAAGTTTTGGTCGGCGGTCTTGGATTCTTTTGCAGCCTCTTTGGCCCTCTCCTCTGCGGCGTTTGATGCCTATGCGTGTGTATGTGATAATGTATAAGTGAATGTACATGCGCTATCAAGGCAACCTTGTATAACTCTCTTAATCTTCTCTTTCTGCTTTGTAGCAGTAGGTGCGTGTACGACTCAGAGCTATCCCAAACAAAAGCAAAGGCAATATTCACAAGGTCAGGACGACCCATAAAAGGAACAGCGGAGACCATACAGCAGTCATATGCAGGTACGCGCATGATCATAGCTTTGGCCAACCCTACGTGTGCTACCACGCAAGGCCACACAAGGTTTCACGTGCAGACAGGGGTTGCCCTGCACAGCACACACACCCTTGCCTACAGCTTTCTTGTACTTTCTTTGCACACTTTGCCACCCTTCACACACAAAGACTGAATGAATCACTCACAGACACTGGCTGTACCCACTCCCTCTGCTGTCCACCTACCGCAAATGCAATCTCCGCTTGCAGGAGCTTTTCGCACATCGTCTTGCTCACAGACTTTGCAGCCTCACAAACAGCATCGACGGCTTCTGGGTAGGATCGGTGGGTTGCTTCTTTTGCTTTGGCCAGGGCATCCACAGATTCCTGGGTGGGAAATCAGGTGCGCTTGTGTGTGTAAGTGCACGTGTATTACTACACCAAGCTTTCTTTTAAATTAGGTACAACGGAAGAATATAATACCTTGAATTGCTTCAGCCAATGTCAGTGTACACTGGCAAAATCATAGAGCGTGCACTTGCATTGGAATCAACTCAGCCATATTCCTCTACCTGGCGAGCGTCTTTCTTTGTGCCTTGTGCGCCTGAGCTGCTTCCCTCAAATAGGGTCGGCAGTACAGCCTCCTCTGCAAAAATGATGGCCTCCTCTGTGGTGCATGGGGCAGGCAGAGCAGAATGGTGAGTGTGTGCATTAAGTGCACTGCTACAGCAGGCTCTGTATGGATGAATGTTTGCATTAAGTGCACTGCAGCAGGCTCTGTATGGATGAATGTGTACATCAAATGCACTGCTACAGCAGACTCTGCATGGATGAGTGTGTGCATCAAGCACATCGCAGCAGGCTCTGTATGGATGAGCGTGTGCATCAAATGCACTGCAGCAAGCAGGCTCTGTATGGACGAGTGTGTGCATCAAGTGCACTGCTACAGAAGGCTCTGTAGCCTGGATGCGGCAAGCACTTACCATCAATCATTCCACGCTATTGCTGCCTCATGCAGTAAGCAAGGCACTACGGACCTGCTCCAGTGTGCAGCGAGTCATATCCAATGTCCAGCGAGTCATACACACACATGCAATGTGCAGCGAGCCATATACACACACACTGCTCACCTGCAGCAGACTCAGCCAAGGCAAGGCTGGCCAGGGCTGCTTGCACACGCTCCAAAATGCAGTTGGTCGCCTCCCAAGCAAAGGGCTTGATTTCCTGGCCTTCCTTGCAATCGTCAACTTCCTGAGTGTTGGATTGTGGGCAGTGTGTGTGTATGATTCCAAGATTTCCTGCGCAAGCCTGTAGTGCATGGCAACCTGCCTTCCACTTGCCTGTTTGTGTTCAATTCATTTGCATATTTACCACACATACACTACCTTCACCTTACACTCCTTTACATACCACATATACACACACACCCTGCCCAACCTATCATCTTCAGCCCAGATCACCACACGATCCCTTTAAGTGTATTTCTTTTTCAGATCTAATCAGGACCACTGCCACGTGGCATGAGGCAGCAAACCCAGCCAGGGCTGCACAAAAGTACTCACACAAGTGCACACACTGAGGCAGCTTGCCCAGACAGGGCTGCACAAAACATTCACACAAGTGCTCACACTAAGGCAGCATGCCCAGACAGAGCTGCACAAAAATACCCACACAAGTGCACACACTGAGGCAGCATGCCCAGCCAGGGCAGGACTGCACAAAAACACCCACACAAGTGCTCAGACCTAGGCCAACTCACCTTTCGCCCCTCCTCTGACCTTTCAAGAGCGACTGCAGTGCGGCGTGTGGCAGCATGCCCAGCCAGGGCTGCTCGTGCTTTAGCATGCACTAGCTTGAGCACAGCTAGCAGGGGCTGTTTCATGTTGGCAGAGCCAAGGCCTGCTGCCCTGCAGTTTGAAAATGGGAGGAAAAATTGGCAGTGAGTAGGAGTAGAGGGGGCTTGCTTTCTGTGAGCTAAAAGCTAAAAGAGGCAAGGGCTGCTTGTTATAACAAAGGAGATCAATGCTTGATCCATCCTCTCCTTAGTACACCAGAGAATCTAATGAGGCACAAACATCAAGCAAGCAGGTGCAGGTCCTCCACACGCAAATTGCTGTACATTTTGGGTTGGCCCAGGACGGTGTAAAAATTACAAACATTTTTGGCAGGAAAATCCCTAATTAGACAATCAAATACGACGTACATATATGGTTCCGGCCAACCCCATGTACGTGCAGACAAGAGAACACACTGCACGCACCCATTCAAACGCGTGCATGTCCTCCGCAGCGCAAACAGCTGTATGTTCACAGCGGCCATGCAGCGCACAGGCCCCAAGTGCTGAGGCATTGGGTGCTCTGGAACATCCACCCATTGGCACCAAGGGGCGTCCCCTATCAATTGAAGGCTGGGCTTGCTGGGTGTGGACTCAGCGGCACCGTGCATTGCACCCAGGGCGCGGTGGCCAGACAGCAGGAGAGCCTGTGCGTTTGTGTGTTTGCGTGGATTGTGTGGTTTTGTGCGTATGTGGGTGTGTGTGGGCAGGTGCTTGCGTGCGTGCTTGTTGTGATGTTGCTGTATTGCAATCAAAGCAAGCACACGTGTACAAAAAAAAATTGTGAAAGTCACAGACTTCCTAGAGAAAGAGAATGAACGAGGCACTTTATAATCTTAGAGGCGCAGAATCCTACTTGAGCAGCAGGACCGAGTTTGCATGGCATCCAGTATTGGGAATACAAGAAATGCAAAGATAGCATGCAAGAACCTCGATCTTGAGAGAGAAACTGAGGCATGGATTCCATTTAAAAGGAGGAGCTTTGCAGCTAGACGGCAGTTGCTGCCTGTAGGTCCAACATCAAATTAGGGGTACATCAAACTATGCGTACATCAAACTATGCGTACATCAAACTATGCGTACATCAAACTCGGCGTACATCAAACTCGGCGTACAAAGGGACTGTAAGCCCACCTGGAGAGCAGGAGCCTCACAGGTGGACAGCAACTCTGCAGGGCCCACAAAACGGTGCAGGCCTCCTTTGCTGAGGAAGGCCTGGCCTGAGGCCAGAGTGGCGTGGTCCTCATTTTCACTCTCGGCACCCTGCTGCACGAGTGCAAGTACATGCATGTGTTTGAGTGGTTGCGTGTGCAAATGAATGACACAAGTAGCGACAGCTGGCTTCAGCAACTTATGTATATGCAATGGAGATTTCAAGCCTGAGTTGTCAAGGGCTTCAGCTTGTGTACAAACAGATGCTCAAGGAGTGTGCAAAATTAGTTGTGCCTCTTACCGACCTTGCATGCATGTAGGCTTGAGTCAAATCTAATTTAGCAGCAGAAACACACACGTACACACAGTACAATCAAACATACACACGTACACACAGTACAGTCACACACAAAGGTGCATGTAGGCTTGAGCCACATCGTACACACGTGCACACATGCATGCAGGCTTGAGTCACATCTAAACACAGTACAGTCACAGACGAAGGTGAGCACCTATATATACAAGAGAACATGCTTCAATACATGGAGGCACATGAGCAGTGTGAGTGTGTGTATTTGTGCAGCCCAACTCACTCATCAACTTGAATTAAAAACGACTATCATGTCAGATTTACAAACACACACAGGGGTGTGCATTTATGCAGGTGCAAACTCACAGACACTTGCGTAAACATGTGCACACACACACACTCACAACAAGGCAGAGTGCACACACACACACACACACCTCGACCCAGGTCACATCACCACCGTCACTGCATCGGTGGCTTATGCTTGGGGCGTGTCGGAGGGAATCAGATTTGGGTGAGGCAGCCTCAGGGGCCTGCACAGGTTGGTGGGGAAAATTGTATTGAAATCGCTACTCCCATACCTTATTTTAACCAAGTGTACGAGTACTTTGTGAGTGTATGTGTGCATAAGCGCACTTGCATGCAGGCTGAATATATTGGGAGCTAGCCAGCGAGGCATTCTGGGCTGACTGAAAACCCTCAATTTATTTCCCAAGGCAAACTTCTAAGATGACTCCCATGCCCAATACGCACAAATACACACATGTGCACTCACACCCACACCCACCCACCCACCTGCAGCTCGTGTGGCTTCTCCCTGACGATACTCAACACAGCACTCTGGCCTTGTTTGGAGCCTGGCTTGCCACTCTCCAAAGATGGCTCCAGGCTGACCTGCAGGTTGCAACACGCAAAGAATACACTGCCACGCATTCGCAACTCAAGGCACACTTGCAGACGCCAACGACTCATGCGCAGTAGCAGACATACTTACAGACATACTTGGAGACGCCAACGACTCATGCGCAGACGCCAACGACTCATGTGCAGTTGCATTGCAAGACACGATATGCTTGTACCGACAAAAGGATTTTGTCTGCAACGTTCTGCTTTTTGGTGATGGACAGATTTGTTGAAGCCTGAACAGGCCATTACATAAACAGACCAGGCAAACCCACAACACGCTGTCACAAAGGAAGGACCTATAAATGCAAATAAATGCACGTGCTCATACAAGCATTGCATGAGCCTCCTGGACGCACCTGCAGCTCATACTGCGTGGCCATTTCCATCGCTTCCTCATCCTCCTCTTCGTCCTCATTTTTTCTAGCCCCTAAAATGTACGTAATGTAGTGTCAGTGTTTCGCAGGAGAAGGGCTAAACAAGGCTTGCTGGCTTGCCCAGTTCATAACACACTCATGACCCCACTTCTTCCGTACATACATAAAGCGAGGAGTAGCAGTTGAATAGGTGGTGTGTGTGTGTGTCGTGCAACAAATAATCGAGGGTTCATGTTGAACTGACGCATGGTTCCACATGTTTGAACACACATACGCACGCACACGCACACGCACACACATATACACCCACCATTAAGACGTGTGCGATAGGCACGCAGCGCTGCGTTGACTTTTTGAATGGCATCTGCAACTGCTGGGGGGGCACTCCAAGTGCAGCCTGAGCTGTCCACCAACGTGTTCGGGGCTAAGCGCAGGGCAGTACTACCAGCAGCACCCTGCATGCATGCATGTTTGCGTGTTAGTGTTAGTGTGTTAGTGTGTGCGCACACGAGCATACATTTAAATCACGTGTAAGTATGGTGAGGAAGCCTCGCACACACAAGAAAACACTAGCTCATAATTGTGCATGTTATCTCTGGAACACACACCTGGAGCACCAGGTGCAGTTGGCCGGGAGGCCTCACAGACGGGGTGTTGTCGCCCCCCTGTTCAGTCTCCGTTCCGCTGTTGAACTCACTGGCCCGGTGCTCTAGCTCCTCGTCAGCAGATCCATGAGCAGCAGATCCACGCCTATAGCAAAAGGTGGAACACAAATTGAGAGCCACGTTGCGATATGTAGCTGTGAGAGGTGGCCTGTGGGGCTTTATTGTGTGGCTTGCATAGAGGAGAGATCATCGAATCATTACCTGCCAGACTTTCTCAAAGCAGCACATTTGTGTTCTAAGCAGGTGCATTTGTTTTGTACGAGGATAGCATTCAGGCAGTTGCATGTGATTTGTATGAGGAGGGCATTCATGCAGCTGCTTCTAATTTGTACGAGTTGCATTCTAGCAGTGCATGTGATTTGTATGAGGAGAACATCCTACAGCAGATGCCCATCCAAAGACACTGGACCTGCATACATGACAAGGCATGTACTGACAGATGCAATGCTGCAAACGTGCAGTAACTCACGAGCTGACAGGACCCATGGCAGTGTGACCTACACAATCACAAATGAGTAAGAGCTTATGTGTGCTCGTGCGTCGGTGTTATGGGCTGCGCATTGTGTGTGCAATGTGTGAAATGTGTAAGCTGATCACTCACATGCTGAGGCCATACGGAGTGAGGCGGGCTGGGGTCTCTGCTAAAGAAGTGGTGAGTATGCCCACGGCATTGGCCAGCTCTTCATCTAAAGGCTGGCCCACGAGAGAGGTGACCTGTGCAATTTTGTGTGTACGTGTGTCAGTGTCAGTGTGTGCGTGTGTGTGTTTGTGAGTGTGTGTGTGTGTGTGTGTGAGTGTGTGTGTATGTGTGTGTGAGTGTGAGTGTGAGTGTGAAGTGAAAAGAACAACCTTCTGCGGATAGGTCGGAAGGAACAGGTCTCTAAGGGGAGCTAGCATGAGGGTAGGCAGCGTATCAAAAATAAACAAAGTAGGCCAAGCATAGGTATTATAATCAGGGCTGTGCAATGACGGTGTGACGGTATGGTCCAAAAATCGCAAAAAGGCCAAAGAATGGCTTTTTGACCCCAAAATGGCCATTTAGGCTCATTTCTACTCGTTTCAAAATGTTGCATGAGTATTATTATTTGTATAAACAAACGATTGATGTAATGATGAAAAGAAAAGGAAAGGAAAAAGAATAGCAAAAAGTTTGTGTCATGACCAGTATTCGAATCTTGGTCTCAACTTTTTACAGCCAAAAAGCACTTGACGGTGGGTTTACACAGTAATTACGGTGGACGGTCCCCTTGACCGTCTCGACGGTCGACACCGACATTTCTGAGGCACCGTCATTTTGACGCTGACGGTACGGACCGTCCACCGTACCGTAATTACGGTGCAAAATCGCTCTGACGGTGTCATTGCACAGCCCTGATTATAATGTGCTACCCACTCACCACAAAACAAGCACAATCACATCTGTTTATTACAAGATCTCTAGCTTTTGGTTACACATACATTTACCTGAACGTAAGCATACCGTATCAAAGCACCAACACACACTACACTGACCATGCCCTCCTTGTCCTCTGTCTTGGGTGTCCATCGCAGCATCTCTGGCTCTCGCGCACACAGCACCAGAGACAGCTGGTCAGGCTGGCAAGTGGTGAGGGTGAGGTGGGGGCGCCACAGCTGCGTGCATTGGGGGGCCTGACCCTCCTCAGGCTGCAAGAAATGTGTACGTTAGTGTGTTTGCGCGTGTCAGAAGTGAGAAAGAAAATGAATTGCTGTAACTGCAATCTCTGTCATTGGCTGCTGCTACGTTGCATCGGCCATCACTTGGTGGTCTTGAAACCTATTCAACCAAAGTGTTAACCGCTTCCTTGTCAGCTGCAGCCGGCAGGCATCTCAACCATTAGCTAGTCGCTCAATTCACACACTAAACCCTGTGCCCACATACCTCTGCCTGCTTCAGCTGCTCCTCCTTGTCTGCTGCTGACAGACGACTGGACCACCACCACACACGGCACATCTCTCGCATCAGCTGGTTGTTCCAACCAATGGCACGTTGCAGTGGCTTGGCCAGCGACACAAGCCTGAATGAGAGTATTTTAGTGCATGCCTGTGTGTCTATGTTCATGGTCAGTGCATGTGAAGGTTCGCCGAAGCAGGTAGCCGCAGCTTCGTTACCGACGCAAGCCTGTGTGCCAGTGCAATTGTACTTTAAAAGGACAGCGTTTTGCCTGGTTTTACACTTAAATTGCCAATTCCAGACCCAGCTTGCACACCGGAAGATCCGTCTTTTCCTGTGTACATCAGCACCGATTCAGGAGAGTTTATGTGCGCTTGAATGAGGTTTTAAAGCCCTGGCCAAGCTGATTTTTAAAAGCATCCATGAGGGCACGGAACAGTTCCGTGGCAGTGTGTCGAGGTAGCGCGCCACTTTGTCACCAGGCACATGCCGGACAGTGCTCATGGGTTCAAGCTCGTGAGGGGCAGTGGTGGAAGTATGCTGCAGGGGGCATTAGCTGGGGACATTTGCATGAGCACACAAACAAATATGAAGTAAAGGTTTTAGGATTAGGGTTTAGGGCCTAAGCCCTAGCCTAAGCCCTAAACCTTAACCCTATGCAAGGGTCCAACAGGCAGGCCCATGTGTGCGCTCGATGAGCAGGACAGCCCTCTCGTCCTCTTACCCACCTCTTGTCACGGGTCTCCTCGTTTGTGGGCAGCAGCATGATGGGCTCCACCATTCGCACATAGTGCTCTGATTCCTCCACCTTGAGCGGCGCTGCCCCCTCCTCCTCTGCTTGCACCTCCTCCTCTTCTTCCTCTGCATTGGCCTCCTTCTTCTGGGGGGCAACCTGTGCATGCAGTGCTTCGAATTTGAGGGCACGGCAACCATTGCATTACATGATATCTGCACCTCCTCCTTTTTTCTCTGCACTGGCATTGGCCTCCTTTTCTAGGCAAATGACCTGTGCACCACATGATATCAGCACCTTTCCTTTTTTTTCTGCACTGGCATTGGCCTCCTTTTCTAGGCAAATGACCTGTGCACCACATGATATCTGCACCTTTCCTTTTTTCTCTGCACTGGCATTGGCCTCCTTTTCTAGGCAAATGACCAGTGCATAGAGTCATCTGTGCATGTATGCGTAGTGGCACTGAACCACATTAGATCTGAGAGCACTGCTGGTCAAACATCACATTCATTTAAAGTGATTATACGTCAAGTCAAATGGGTGCCTGAAAGAATAGTGGTGCATGTGAAAGTCAAAATTTGTTCACTATCACATCCCTACCCTGAGGCACGTGTGGCTTGGTTGGGTGCCCACAGCCAGCTCCTCAGTGCGTCCACCCTCCCACATGACTTCCCAGTAGCAACGGGAGGGGTCCATGAGTAGCACAGATGGGCGGGAAGCGGTAGGGCCGTTCTTGGAGCCTGGGAGGTTGCGGAGTTTTGGAACTGAATCAATAATGAATTACATGAAAGAGCAGAGGCATGTACAGAAAAGCGAATTACACAGATTTCACGGGCATTAAGGCCCAAGAGCGTGATGTGTCGGGAAGGTGATGGCAAGAATAACACCTGAAAAGGGACTTAAACCCTCACACAAATCCATGCCCAAACACAGACGTGGGCACACACACACGCAACTCGCACCTGAGCCACCACCACTACCGGCATCCAGCACCGCTTGCACAGCCAAACGAGTGGGAGCTTGCAGCACACCCAGACGCACGGGGCCCTTGCTAACTCCTCCACTGCCCTCTGGGTCATTTTCACGCTCCGTGTTGTACTCTATGAGAGCCACGTGAAGGCCACGCTTGGCGGTGTATACGGTCAGAGCGTCCCCTGGAATCCAAGAATACAAAAGTAGAGCATGACGTTTGCTGATTAGATTGAGTGACAGCGCAACTTAAATGCTGTCCCGTTCATCATCGGATGGAAAAGACACAGCCTTGATGCTGGTCTGTCTGTGTCTGTTGAGAAGGCACATTTGCGCATGTCTGCAGCGTAGCAGTGGGTACACAATTTTGCTGTTTTGTACTGATCACATGAGCCACTCACCATGTAGCATTTAATTCTTCCAAGCGACTCCAAAATAGCCTTATATGAGCACATTATAAAAATCATACCTGGCACGATAGCATGAGAAAGCTCGTACAAGCGCAGCATGCTGCCACAGGACCGCCTCTCCCCTGAGCTCGTGACCACCATGCCGGCAGCAGACAGGAGAGACACTTCTTGTTGCATGAGACCTTGCATGGTGTCAGGGTCGAGCACATACCGCACCTGTGTGCAGTTGTGTGTATGTGTGTGTGTGTATGTGTGTGTGTGTGTGTGGTGGGGGTGGGTGGGGTGTGTGCGCGTGCTTGTTCCTATGCTGATGAAAAGTGCACCAGAGCTGGTTGCCAGCTTCAATACCAGGGAGTTGCAAGTATGTGCAGACACAAGCACTATAGGCTCGTTGAGAGGCACACAACGTGCTCACATATGTGCAACCCCACCCACCTCTCCAGGCTCTGCTTCTCCAGCCACACAGTGGGGCCCATCTGTCACAGGCAGCCGTGAGGCTCCGATGGCTGCCTGGCTGATGACGGTGGAGTACAGCAGGGGTGCACCAGAGGCGGCGTGCAGGTTGAGGAAGCACAGCTGGAACCTGTTGTTGGCACCTGCGACGAACAGAAATTGGTTTGTATGCATGCACGTGAGTGTGTAAGAAAGGGAGTTGGAATCAATGGAGTGCAGGGAGGAGCAGAAATTGGCATGCAGATTCAGAAAGAGGCTGTGGATATTTTGTGTCTCTAATCAGGCAGGACGCTTATACTAGGCTGGATAGATATATAAATGCAGTGAAGCACCATGTCATATGCTCAAGTTGTGTGCTTTTCCTGCCCAACTTCACAATTCATAGCACAAATGCTTAGCAATCGCAGGAAATGCGCACACGTACAAGTGGATACAATTAAGGCTCAATCACACACATATAGGTTGGCCAGAGCCATAAATATACGGTGTATATACGATATTTTTGGCAGGGAAATCACCAAATATATGGTCATATACAGTGTATATATACATAGTTCTGGCCACTTCTACACATATATATACACAACCCTACACGCACAACCCTACACACCTGTCTTGTACACGCCCACTGAGCCGTCTCGCCACTGCACTTCCCACATGTGTGGGCCTGCAGAGCGCACCAGCTCCCCCAGCATGGTCGCCTTCTCTGAGCCATCCAGCACCGCACCAGAGGTGTATGCTCGCTGCACTAGCATGCCAGGGGCTGCATTGGCATCTGTCACAGGCACCCCCTGGGCTTGGCGTGGCATCATGTAAGAGGGGCCACGACGTAGCACCTGTAAAGAAAGGGTGTGTGCGCATGTTTGATGTACACGTGCGACAGTGTATACTGGGCTTGGCGTGGCATCATGTAAGAGGGGCCACGACGGAGCACCTGTGTAGAAAAAGTGTGCGCATGTAAATGTGCATTTGCGACAGAGCATTCTGGGCTTGGCGTGGCATCAGGAAGGGAGCCTGATGAAGGTCTCTGGATTGTGTTAGAGTACGTGTGCTAATTAATGTAAAGAGCCTTGCCACACTCTGGAGGATAACAGTTGACGTGTGACTTACAAACTGGTAGACAACAAATGATAACTCACAAACCATATAGCACACATAACACATTTCACAAGTACACACACCTGTTTGTGGATGTCGCTGTTTGTGGCCGGCAGCAGCACAGCCTCGTCGTACCAGTAGCCCTCAGTGCTCCCCAGCTTGCGAATCATGAGCCCTCGCCACGTGCCTGGACCAGCATCTCTCACCACTATACCCACATCATCACGTGGCAGAGGGCCTAGAGGGGTTTGGGCCTTACGTGCCTCAAGCATGGCAGCCAGGGTGGTGCGCTCGTAAGCGGCCATGGGGCCTTGATCACAGCCAGGCTGCAAGGCCAGGGCACCCTGCATGTGGGAGAGTGTTGTATGTGTTTGTGCATGTGTATGTGTGTGTGTGTATGCAAAAATAGCGCACATTACTGATGCAATCCGCAGACAGATACAGTGCATGTAGCAAAAGAGGTTCTCTCTCTCATTTCACTTTAACACACACACACACACACACACAAACACACACACCAGGTTGAGTTTCACGAGAGCGCCCAGCATTCCAGCCCGAGCTGCCTGTGCAGCATTGCGGCAGAAGAGGGGACGGCCCAAGCGTCCTGCCGCTGCAGCAGCTGCGGCTGCTGCAGTCTCAGGTGCCTTGTTGAGCGAAGCCACAGCATTGGCAGCACCCTGTAATGTGCGAAGGTACATGATAAGGTCAATAGGGTACATGATAAGGTCAATAGACTATGCCTTGTTGAGCGAAGCCACAGCGTTGGCGGCACCCTGTAATGTGTGTAGGTCATGATAAGGTCATTAGACTCGCGATTGAGAATGCGAAGCTTGTTGCTTGGGACATAGCAGCGTTCCTGCCTACTAATTCCTGGTTTCAGTTTACACACCTAGAATGGCGTGATGTGTCATCTCATTTGGGTGAGCTGATCAGAGAGGGAACGTGTACGGATATGCATGATGCATGCAAGTGTGCATGAGAGTGTGCGTCGTGTTTGTGTATCAGGGAGTTTCTGCCAGCTTACCAGGTTTGCAGCCATGCTAGCTGCGCCACTTTTGGAGGGCGCGTTACGCTTGGTCACCTCGTTCAGTAATGCCACCCGGTTGTCACTGCTGTAGGCCATGTTGGCCTCATGTACCTGAACAGACAGCACGACAAGGCATACATGAGGTACTCAACGTGAGTCAGGGCTGGCCAGCACCGTGTATAGATACCGTGTCTGAATGCTCGTACGGTAGTTACCCTGCTAGGTATATCGGGTTTACACCGTATATTTGTGTGTATACATGTATGTTTGGCCAACCCTCAATTTGATCCATATTTGTCGGCATCCTGTGCGTATGATGACTCAGTCATGACTGCTGAGTGTGCATGAAAAATGGCAGTACGCACGACGCCTTGCTTGATTAACATGCTCCTCTGATCCAGCACTACTCTATTCAAAAGTGGCTTGCACGGACAGGTCGAAAACACACGCATACACCACACACCAGCAGCTCTGGCTCCTGCAGCTCCAGGCCCAGCTCGTGCTCTGTGGCGGCTCCGCTTGCCCACTTCACACGCCACACCACAGCACACTTGTCATTGGCCATGCGGACCTGTGAGCAAGCACGTCATGGTAGAGAGCAATTGATACTAACGGACCACGTCATGCTGTTTGTTGGCAGGCCTACGGAAAGGTGGCGCATGTGCAGAATGAAGCGTACAATCTTACGAAATAGGCATTCATAAGTAGCTCATTTAATTATCAGACACACACACACACAAACATAGCTCAACCACGTGACACACTCACCGGCGCTACTAGTGTGCCTGGTCCAGCAGATGCCACCCCTTGCAAGGACAGCATGCCCCCTGGGCCAGGCTCCACCACGACGCCTGCCTTTGCACAAAGTGCAGTGAGGGGCCAACCACCCAGCAGGCCGTGGCAGAGAGGGTATTGGCCCTGCACGAGCGTGTGGAAGTTGAACGAAATGAATGCTTGAAGCACCAACAAGTACAGCGCGACACAGCGCAGCACAGCACAGCACGGGGGCGAGGCTGTACAGGGAGAGTGGGCTGGACGACTGCAGGACTCAAAGCAACGGCACAAAAACAAACCTGTGCACAATGACCCTGTGCAGAGTTCAGAGTTCAGCACCAACACCCACCTGAGCGTCCGGGCTGTAGAGGGAAGGTGGGTTGCCACGGCTGCGGGACCACATGACGGTGAGGGCAGTCTGAGAGGCATCCAAGCAACCCACACCCAGGCTGCCTGGGACGGTGTCGTCAGTGCTGGGGCGGGCCCACAAAGGGGAGCGCACCACAGGCACACACAGCATATCCTGCAGATTTAACGTGCAACGCGTGCGTTGCGTGTGAACATGTTACGTATTGCATGTGTACATGATACGTACATGATCAGACGCCTGAGTATCGACGGCAATGGTGCTTGTATCAGTGCAACGTGTGATGGTGCTCAAATCCATCTATCAAACAGGTTTGGCAAGCTGTCCAAGGAAACAGGCATGCACGTACGCAACTCATGTGCAGCATACGTAACAAATCACGCACCTGCCCACACAGCAGCAGGTCGAAGTGCTTGTGTGCAAATGGTGCGCATGCCAGCTTGTGCAGTTGTAGGTGCACCAGCTCAAAGCAGCCTTTGGCCCCCGTGGCGTGGGTGCGTATGCTGCCATCTGGCCAGGATACCAGCCAGCAGAGGCTGTCAGAGTTCTGGGAGTATTAGTAGTGTTTGCGTAAGCTGAGGGTGTATACGCAGACTTTCACACGTGCGTTTGCTTAATGCTTGCACACACATATATATGACCGTGAGCAAGGCAAAGGGCTGCTTTCAGCTACAACTCTTATCAGCAGCTACAACTCTTATCAGCTACAACTCTTATCAGCAGCTGCCACTCTTATCAGCAGCAGCAGCTACAACTCTCCACAGCTACAACTCTTATCAGCAGCTGCCAAATGTGTCTATAGTTTGTAATGCCGTGCTTAAGCCTTGTCTGATCAAGAGGCGCATGCCTCTCCTGGCCAAAAGGACCTTGCTGATGGCTCGCAGCACATTCTCTTATTATTAAAAGAAGGGGTGCACATACCTCCACTGGCTGCACAAGCCTGCCGATGACTTGCTGCTGCACCGCTCGGCTGCGTGCATCCTCCTCAGGCTCAGGCCCGATGCCGTTGCTGGTATCAGAGGTCTCAGGGGGAGGTGTCCAGGCCCACATGGCAACCTGTGTGTGCATGTGTGTGTGTGTGTGTGTGTGTGTGTGTGTGTGTGACGGACAGTGCCTGTGGACAACCTGCACTTGAGCATGTACAACGTTAACCAGCACATAATCACTGCATGCCACTGTCAGTTTGTGCAGACCGGGCAGGAGCAGCATGATCAAGGGAGGATACCCAGGCTCGTGCTCACGTACACCACCACTTTTTCAACAGGCACACGACGGGATGCATTCACATACTTACTTCACACTCACTCGTATATGAATACATTGATACATAATTATTTTCACCTGCACAGGCTGGCCAGGGAAAGCTGATAGGGGGGTGACCGGGCAGCCCAGGGTAGGAGGGGGCAGCAGATCAGCACGCAGGTGGCCAAGGGCTTCTCCGGGTGCCACACGCCTGACCTGGCCCAGGGTCATCCAGCTGATGGAGTCATCAAGCAGGTCACGGACCTGTGTGCATGAGTGAGTGAGTGAGCTTGCAGTGTGTGTGAAGAAAGCGCGCACTCGCATATGGGTTAGTGCTTGCGTGCAGTGACGTTTAGCGTGTGCCATTCAGCTCACTGGAGGTCCAGGAGGCAGCGTGCTTGCATACCTGCAGACATCCACACAGAATGTGTGAGGCTCAGCAACCGAACTTCTGACCACGTTTACGCTATCCAAGTCAATACACGCGCAATTCACCTTGTATTGTTTGCCACTAGCACCCACACCAGGGCCAAGATCCTCCAAAATGACACCCAGCAACCTCTCCTCTCGCTGGGCGGCACGTACAGCATCTGCCTCGTACAGCACCAAGCTGCCCACCGTCAAGCGCAGCAGCAGCTCGAGGCGGCGGGACTGAAATGGCATGTGTTGTGCGTGTTTTTGTGGGTTTTTCAATTGGCTCAAATGCACGTGATAGGCTTAGTATTTATGGATACCAGGTGTGCAGTAGCAAAATTGCTAGAAGGATTGTTGTATGTGCTCCTGCATGGCTGCGTGGTGAATACTTGTTGTGTGTTGTATATGTTTCTTTTTTGTTGTGTAAGTGGGTGCGCCTGCTCATGCACAAACCTCGTATTCATAATACCTACTTAATCATTACACCTACATACAAACTTGACTCCTCAACACAAATCCATTCCTAGCACCCACGCACCAAGGCATGATGTCTCACATGCATGTCAGCCCAGCACTAAGCACACACCTGCACAGCCAGGGCCGTGTCCTGCACCACACGGATTGCGGTGAGCAGCGCACGGAAGCGCACAAGCTCTGGCCTTGACAGAGGGACGGTAGAAGAAATAGAGGCCAGCTCATGCCAGCGGTGCACATCCAAGCTGCTCAGCAGCTTTCGCTCAGCAGCCTGCGCAAATTTACAAAATTTCAGGACCTCGAATGGAACGGACTGATGGTGATGGTTTAGCATCTTCTACCACATAAAAGGGATAAGCCATTTGTGCAAGCACAACTCAGCTGCTTTCAAGAGTGCTCACTAGCACCCGCCTTTTGCATATGTGGTCAGATGTTGTGAGCTTAATTTTTAATCTGGGCAGGTTGGTTTTGACATTGAGGCATCTTTTTGTGTGCATCCTGGTGTCAGCCTCCTAGCTTGAATTATGGACAAACCTGAGGTTAGCAAAATCTAAATTCACTCCTCGTCTCAGGGCATCTGGCAGACGCAATTGCCACTGTCCTCCTACAAGCAAGATCATGCACACAGATACACACAGATACACACACGCACCTGGGGCAGCAGCTTTAACAGGCCATGAGATGCTAGCAGCTGGGACAAGGAAGGCAAGGACTCTCCCTCCGCCTTCTCTGCCTCCTCCCCTCCCTTGTCCTTCCTCTGGCTGCTACTGCTACATGGCCGTGTGCCTTTGGTAGAGGAATCGTGGCCACGCGAGCTAGCTGCAAGCTCGTGCAGCATGGGCAGGAACGAGGTGTCCACATCGGTGAGGATGAGGTCCTTCTCCGTGAGGTTGGCAAGCTCGGAGGGCTGCGTGGTGGTTGTTGTTGGCATGCATGGTGTGTGAGTTTGTGTTTATGTGTGCGAGTTTAAGTGCGCATGTGTGTAGATCTGTATGAGTCTACGTGCACATGTTTTTTTTTGTGTGCGCTCATGTGTAGAAATGGTTGTGTTTGATGCGTGTTTGTAGAAAACAGACCTGTCTGTGAGCTTCTAGTTTAAGGCATAACTCATTCATGCAAGAAATCAAGCACAAGATGCGGTATTTTGTGCTTTGGGCGCTACGCCAGCAGACAAAGACGGCAGTCCCATCCTCATAAGAGTGTGAACAAAGGTGAGACTGCACTGCTGGGATTTAAAGAGGCAGATACAGCAGGGCAAGATGTGTCAGACATCAAACTCACCTTTTGCACACCCAACACAGCACACAGCGGCACGGCAAGAGATACAGCATTGACCAAGGCTTGGTTTCCTCCAAGGCCTACAGTAAAAGAGTCAGACATGACCAGGTGGAAGGGAAGATGAATGAATCGGAAGAATCCTGCACCTAGTTCAGTTTCATATCATGGATAAAATGGATGAGCCATTTCGATAGATGAGCCAATCTAACGTACAGAACGAGCGGTCACCAATCTGCAATTGCGTGCCACGTTCATGATAGCATAGTGCTGCACAATTGCTGCAACAAAACAGTTTTGCTGAATAAAACTATGGGTGTAATCGTGCGTGACGTAGAACACCACTCTTCCAAGAGGCAAATATGGCAACAACCATCAAAGCCTGTGTACATACGAACACCAACACACCTGGCACGAGGTCTGTCAGCAGCTTGGCATTGGGTGCAGAAGGGCGTGCACATGAGTGCAGCAGTGCCGCTGCAGGCATGGTTTGTCTCAGGCAACGTAGGGCAGGCTTTGACATCTCTACAGTGCCGACATCGTCACTTGTCAGGGGTGCAATGCGGCCGTACTGGGGGGCATCCATGCCTCCCACGCCTGGCAGCAGCTTACCCACGAGGTGTGCCTGTGTGAGTGATCCACGAGGTGAGCCTGTGTGCCTGTGTGCCTGTGTGAGCTTACCCACAAGGTGTGCCTGTGTGCGTGAGTTTGTGTCTGTGCCTGTGAGTGTGTTCTGTGCATCAGTCAGTTGGGGAGGGGGACAGCATGGATGTGGATTTTAAGTGTGGGTACGTGTTTTTTAAAGTGGGGAGGGAGTTTGAGTGTAAGTGTGTGGTCTGCAGAGCACATGCAACCCGATGTGTCTGAAGTGGAAAATTCCATGCAGTCATAACCTCACAAGCGACCTGTCTGATACACGCCCATGCAGCTTTACATGCGACCCACCTGAGGGACAGGTGCACACATGTCTGGGGGCACGATCTCTCCCCTCAGGTCCTCAGCCTCCTGCTGGACCCGTCGCTGCAGCTGAGCGAGGGGGTCCATCCAGTAGATCTGCACAGTGTCAATTGTACACATACATGCACAGTGCACACATCACAATTGGTGTGTATGAGGAAGGACGTGAACGGCACGCTTGCTCAAGCCATTTTGCAAGTTTGCTCTGCAAGAATAACCGAAGGGGGGAAAAATTCGACTTTTGGGGGATTGAAAACGCTTCCCTACTTAGTAGTACTAGTGAGGGACGCAAACCCGTGAGGGACGCGTCCTCCGTCGGATTTTTGTAGGTTCGCTCTCTTGCCCATATCCCGCGAGGTCGCTTATTAAGCTTCAAACTACTGAAATGCACAACCTGTGTCCCTGTCCAGTAGACTAGTACTGCCTGTTTGCAGTTCAGATCTAGTACTGCTTAATCATAACTTGACCCCAGTTCTCACACAAATGCAGGGCTTGCCTGTCAAGGCAGCTCCCCAGGACTTTGATCTTCAAAGAGCAGGCTGCATATTCAGTCGCTCACACACACACACACACACACACACACACACAAGTTGGGTAACTACTGAGAGGCATTAGTGAGAGGTCTGAGAACCTGTTCACTGCTACCTCTCAGTAATTACCCAACTTACATCTGAGATCATAGTCTTCCTTTCTCACCAGGCATGTGTCCCTGTCCAGTAGAAGGCCCTCCTGTACCCCTCTGTAGCTGAAAGCATGCAGCGTCCACCCATTGCTTGCAGGTGCGCTGTCGCCAAATCCACCCCCAGAAGACTGCACAGGAAGCAAAGCATGGGAAAAAGAATGTTCGGCGCATACCTATATGTACCTCAATTGTCTGCCTCCCTGTATGTCTGTCTGTCTATGTCTACTCACGTCACAGCAGCTATGTACATCTGCATTTGATCGCACCAAATTTCAAAAACGCACATGTACGCATTTGAAAGCACCTTGGACAATCAACTCACCTTCAGCGTCCCCCCATTTGGAGAGCCTGCCATCGGTGCACGGAACGTGTTGGTGCTGTACGGCCGAGGTCCATTTTTGGTGTGAGAGACTGCAGAGGTATTGCGTGGCTGAGCTGACATGACGGGCCGCATGGCACCGCCCCGAGGCGCACGCTGCATGATAGGCATGCTGGTGCGCGTTGCTGTCTGCTGGCCTGACACCGGAGAGACAGAGCCTGTGAGTGGTGTTGTTGGTGTACAGAGAGAGTGAAACGTGTGGATGCAGCTAGTACTGAAGAATAAGCTCAAAACGTGCATGTGTGTGTGCCGTGCTGGCGAATTTAATACTGACTTACCTGAAAGGGAGGAGCGAGAAGGGCTGCGTGGACTTGCACTAGTCGGGGCTGCCCTGCCGCCAAGGGTTGGGAGGCTGCCTCTTAACCCACCTGGGTTACGTGTGTGTGGATTGTGTGTGTGTGTGTGTGTGTGGGTTGTGTGGTCTTTTAGCCTGCCTGAGGTTGTGTGTGTGTGTTGGGGAGGGTAAGGGGGGGGGGGGGTTGCATTTGTTTTGTGTGTGTTTGTGCGTGTGTGTTCCTGTGTGTGTATGTGTGTGTGCGTGCGTGTGTGTTCCTGTGCTTGTGCGTGTGTGTTTCTGTACGTGTGTGTGTGTGAGCGTGAGTGCGTGTGCGTGTGTGTATGTGTGCGTGTGTGTGCGTTTGTGTGTTCCTGTGCTTGTGCGTGTGTGTTCCTGTGCGTGTGCGTGCGTGCGCCTGCATGTGTGTTCCTGTGCGTGTGCGTGTGTGTGTGAGCGTGAATGCTTGTGCGTGTGTGCGCCTGCGTGTGTGTGTTCCTGTGTGTGTGGGTGTGTGAGCGTAAGTGCGTGCGTGCATGCGTGTGTGCGTGCGTTTGTGTTCCTGTGCATGTGTGCGTGTGTGTGTTTGTGTGTGTGAGCATGAGTGCGTGTGAATGCGTGCGGACCTGGCCATTTTGCAGCACGCACAGGGCTCGCACAGTTGCGTTGGACTTGCAGCCTGCATTTCACCCCTCGCTTACGACCCTCAGGAATGCGTGTGTGTGGTCTGTTTTGGCTGGTTTTGATGCCATTTCCTGAACTTTACACCCAGCTTGCACCCCAGGAGATCAAACCACCAGCACAAATTCATGAGTGTGCATATGGGCTTTGTCTGGATTTCAACGCTTAGATCCTATAGGTTACCACACCCTCAACGTAGAACCGTACTATCACAACAGGCACATGGCGGGTTGGGAGGCTGCCTCTTAGCCCGCCTGCGCTTTGCAGTCAGACACATCATTGCCGTTCTAAGTTAAAACAGCAGATCCAGGCGCACATTTCTAAAACAAGCAGATGTAGTGGTGTTGAAGGAAGTCCATTGCAAATCCATTGCAGTTAGTCATGAATGCCGTTGTATTGGCATCTTGCGTGGGGAGGAGTACACATCCATATCCGCGCACAAGGACCGATCACGTATAGACATGTCTCAGCCCCGTAGAACCGCATTTTTACAACAGGCACAAGGCGGACTGACTACAGAACACACCGGTCAGGCTGGAGTGGGTGCCTCGTGCAGTAGGGGCTGGGGATAACGTGGGCACGTACGGCTCTCGAGCAGCCTGGTGGCGCACGTACATGGGATGCGCACGACGAGAGCCTGAGGGCAGCGCCACCACCCCCTGGCCTGGCAAGCTTAGGTGGGGGAGTGAGGGAGACAAGGCCCCAGTTCCTCCTCTGGAGGGGGGAGGTTGGGGGTATGCATCTCGGGTAGCTGCAGGGCTGAACGGGGGGCTGGAGCTAGGCTTGGGGCTGGGGGCGCCCAGGCTACCATTTGTGTTTTGCAGCACGTTATCTGCTGATGCGTGCATGCCTTGGCCCACCTGTGAGTCAGTGGGGGAGGGCTGTTGTGTGCGTGTGCGTGTGTGGGGTGGGGTGGGGTCGTGTGCGTGGATGCTTATGTGACATGTATATGCTGTATGGGGTTGATGGGCCCTAGAGGTGCGTCATGTCAAACACCCATCTTCTGTTGTGAAAGGTTTTGTGCCTGCCTAAAATCTGGCAACATATACTACATACATTGACATATGGACATACACACTTAGAAGCTCCTTCTTACCTCATCATCCGACTCCCCTGCCTCATCGTCATTAATCTCCTCCTCATCCTCGTTATCATCATCGCTGTATAAGCTAGCTGCATGGCTCAAAGCTTTCTCAGAGGCCCTGCTGGCCATGGTGGCCTTTTCGTGCAATCCTACAGCCTCCTTCAGCCACTCCTGATTCTCACGCACATCCTCCATTGACACGTCATCACTATCCAAGATAAGCTTGCAAACCTCCAGATGTTGCTGGGTGGCAGCCAAGCTGAGGGCAGCACGCTTGAGGTCTGGGCCAGACACCCTGGCGACAAGATGTAAGGTAGGCAAAGATCGGATGAGAGGAAATGTGGCGTAGGCCTTCGCTTATTCCTTGCGCACGTGTCAAGTCAATGCAATCAGTTGTCGCCTATTTAACTCCTCGGTTCACGCGCTCTCCTCTACAAACACTTACTCTAGAAGCCTGGCACACACATCCGTGTGGCCAAAGTAAGCAGCGTGCTGGAGAGCGGACCACCCCTCCTTCGTGTCAACATCCTTTGCAGCACTTTCGTGCTTTAAGAGCTCTTCTACTGCCTTAGCATGCCCCCCAGCAGCTGCAGCCATGAGTGGATTCATGCCACTCCTGTTTTTGGCATTGACATCCAGGCCACGCCCCAGGAGGTAGCGCAATACGGGGAGGTATCCCACTTGTGCAGCAACCTGCAACGTCGAAAAAACGCAGATAAGAAGGAGGCAACCTTGCACGCTGCAAACTGTTCAGTTTATGCTCATCGATGCTGTCCTGCAATGTGAGGAAGTCGCCTTCGACATCGAAGTCACTTAGACAATCGCTTGCTTGGACACAGACAGAGACGAGTCATTCAGTGCAATTGTTGCTGCGAATGAAGTCATTATCAACATACAAGAATCCGCGACCAACCTGAAGTGCTGTCTGGCCTGTGCTGCTGTCTGGCCTGTTCAGCACGTCCGCAGAGCAGTCTCCACACAGCCGCTGTAGTGCATCCAAATCCTCCTGACGTATGACTAGAAAGACGTGGGATAAGGATGGCTCTGCTCTAACGCCGGGCATGCTTGGTCCTCACGCCCTTACCGATCCCTCATTTTAATTACTGAGTCGAGCTTTACAGTACTCTACATATGTTTTATAACAATTCTTCTTCGGCTTGATGATTTCAAAGCGGTACACAGTATAAATAATATGTCATAGTTTCATATAAATTTGAATTAGGTCTGAGTCCCCCCTGTGCACGTCTGGGCATTTGTACCGGTTTTTGAGTTGCTGTCTGACGGCCGCACAAACAGCTGTGCATCTAGCAGACTGCCTTGCTTCTAAGCTTCTAAGTTTCTTCTGTGTTATCCTCTTCTTCTTTACAGGTTATTTCCTGTGCTTTGCCAGATGATGTCCAAGATGAGCAATCTGTATTTTGTTCAGGTTTTTTTATCCCAGGTATGCTTTACGCTGCATATTTGCTTAATTGTTTGCAGGCAATAATAATTAAGCATCCCGCAGTTGCCAATACTTGTTACCAGTCCACATGGTTGGCGTGACATAAATATTTCTCAGAGGGGGTTACCTGGGCAAAAGCCAAAATATGCTCCTTTTTGCATGAAAAGTGCAACTACTCACACGTCACTTCATCAATTTGGACCCAACTTAGCTTCAAAATGATGCTGACTTTATAAGCTACCCTAGCATGTGCTCAAATTTAGACAAGTCGCCCTGCGTACAGAATGACAGGACTAAAAGCACACGTCGTGCACCTGTACCGTACGTAGGTGACCCTAGATGGGTGCTATCCAGGGGAGTGGCACATTAATTTGCATATCTCGCCAACCACTTAGTCTTTTTGCCTTATTTCTTTTGCAATTATCTTGATTTATTAGAAGGATTTCAAACCTCTACATAAACATTGGGTTTGGTGCGCTGGCTGGTCAGATGCAGATTATGGCTGCTCAAAGAGTAGGGTTCACGCCGCGGCCGATTAGGTATGGGTCCCGTAATTGGCAGGTTTCAAGCTCAGCTGCATTGGAAGCTCAGCTGCATATCAGAGCTGAGATTGCAACCTGCCAATTAGGGGAGCCATACCCTAGGAGCATGCATAAATTATACCCATTTTGGGCCTCAGATAACCCCCTCTGAATATTCCCCGTGGACCACCGGCAGTCTTGTACAGTATTACTGAAGGCAATTTCAAAGTTCCCGTTTTAATCCTTGCAACTTCCTCGTTGTTTGTTGTTTACACTCCTTTATCAATTTTGATCCTTTCTTTATTCCATCTCTTTCTCTTGTTTATCATAAACACTTCCCCTTTTGTTTGGTGTGGTTGCAGGCTTTTTTTCAAGCTTCCGCTTAGATACCCCTGAGGCATATATGGCCTTAATCATGCTGGCTGTGTCATCAGTACCAGCGGAGTCTTTTCTTTCTTCTTATATAGCCATGTAACCTTTTCTTACCTTGATCAATGCAATGCCTGGTGAAGATGAACATGTTCAGAACAAGGTGTAGCTAGGCGTGTCCTCAGCCCGTTGCTGTTGTACCCCTTACTGGCCCAGTTTCTCTAAACCTTGTTGTTGCATAGGCACCTAAGAAGTACACAGGCTTTCTTTCTTTCCCGTGCTTGACCTTCATGTGCACGTTTTGCCCTACTTGCCATCAACATGGTTGCCCCCCAAACTTTCTTCATTTCTTCCAGTCTGCCTCTCTTGCTTCCTTTCTAATTCGTAACTTTCGGTTCATTTTCATCCTCGTAGTAGGAAGTTTGCTAGCTCCTCTTGATCTATATAACCACGCCAAAATTTACTAGTAGACGAAGTGCATACTCTCCTATTTTGCCGTGAGCTGAATAAAAATTTCTCCTTTTACACTTTTTTTTTAAGACGTTTCATTCATCAGCAGCCCACTCCTTTTTACTGCAACAGGTTAACAATCGACTTGTTCATAATTTCTCAGCAAAAACGACTTTTTATCTTTCTCTGAGCTTATGGATTTATTTGCTTGTGGCCTGCTGAGACCAGTCAGCAGCCGATCAGCCAAACAACCTGGCTGAAGGTCACTCCCATTATAACCATCAATCAAAGCGGTAGCAACTTTTTCCACTTCTTTTTCCATTTCCCCATATACTAGCTGATTTATGAAGGCTCTGGTTGCAAACTTTCAGTTTTTTATGAGGTTTTGGCTGCAGGCTTTTTAAAAGTTTTCGCTCAGATGCCCTAGAGGCATATACAGTGATGTAACCTTATCTTACCTTTACGAAGGCTCGCAGCTGAACGCCGTTTCCCGTTTATAATCCGTATCATGAACATAATCTTTAACTTTAATACACCACGACACCGGGCTTAACGCAGTCAGGGTATGCCGCATTCCAAATGTATCAACGTCGTCTGCCGACAACAGGCCAATTTGATACATTTAACATTTGTTACTAAAACAAAGACGACTTTGATACATTTTACATTAATACAACAAGTTGTCTAACAACGCCATACACATACAATATGAAGAAGTGATGGCACCACTGTGACGGAAAGTAAGGAAATGGAACCAGACAGAAGGCTCTTCCACAAATAATCACAACAGTCAGGCCTTTTCTGCTTCCTGCTTGCTGCAAGTAAGCAAGAAGCGATATCATCTGCCACCATCTTCTATTGAAGAATGCTAAGTATGCTACGTAACACCTTGATGCAATATCCAGCCACAAGGAAACCACTACTGATAAACGGGGCAGACAACAGGGGAGCGAGCAACCTGAGAAGCTTGATAGCTAGGGGAAGGATAACAAGTTCTATATGTAGGTCGTCAGCTGGCTTCCTCTCCAAATTCTTGAGTAAAACGCTCGAAAACCTCCAAATCACTTTTGCCAACAGTGGGTCGTGCACGGAGCAGTACCTGTGTGCGTGTATGTGTGTGTATGCTTGCGTGCATGTGTGCGTGCGTGTGTGTGAGTTTGTGTCTTTGTGTGCGTATGTGTGTGTGTGCGTGTGTGTGCTTGCATGCGTGTGTGCGTGTGTGTATGAGTTTGTGTGTCTTTGTGTATGTGTGTGTGTGTGCTTCTGCATGTAGGTGTGTGTGTTTGTGTCGTGGACATAAACCTGTGTGAGTGCAAAAGTGGCTGAATGCTAGGTTTGACCCAGCCAGCACGGGACGCCCCAATGACACGCCTTTGCATTTACGCACCTTTGTTAGGCTTATGTGGCAAACAAGTTGCATAACTGAAATGGTAAACAATAACTCGGTCCCCACCAGGTAAAATCAATCGTCTTATGCCTGATCTCAAAGCCACGAACACCAATCTTTTTTGTCCCCCCCCCCCTTTCTACGGCACCATCAAACAGGACGCCCCGCAAGTGTCAACCTCACCTTATGGAAGTCACGCATGGTGATTGGCGGGGGTAGCACCTTGTCGGCCAAGTTGTTGTCTGCAAAATACTGCAGCGACATTTCCTGTGCTCCAGGGTCCGAGGGGGCACAAGGCAGGTACATACCATCTGCGTGCATGTTTGTATGTGTACGTGGGTAAATGTGCGTGTGTGTATTTGCAAGTGCTTCTTGTCAAGCCAAAAGTATCAAGCGCCAGACATGTGTGTTTGCAAAGACAAAGGTTTGCACTCAACTTATAAGCACACGCCTTGTTTGTAACAGACATCCTTTTATTAGGACACATGTCGAGCGTTAAGGAGCAGTACCATCCATGAAAAAAATGCCTGAGCGTATCCTCTTCACTATAGCGTGCGCATAGACAACTCACACGGACCAATGCAAGCGCACAAACAATGAGAAAACGCAACTATAAACGTGTTGGCATCGCATGGTGTACCCCTAGCGTGCAACCTCACCTCGATTCAGCTTGAAGTGTGTGGACTCTCTCAGCAAACGGATTGGCTGCATCAGCACATCCTTAACCAGTACACTGACATCACTGCCACTGAAGCCCTCTGTATGGTGGCCCAGCTCCTGAAAATCATCCTCTGCAGACAAGGAACAGCAACAGAATCCTAAACAGTGTTGTGCAAGTACGGTCAGACGGTACAGTACGATTAGGACGGTACAGACCGTATTTTCTTAAAATACGGCGTATTAGCGTATTTTGGTGACCATACTTTACCGTCTAGACGATAATTTACGGTACGGTGTACGGTACGGTGCCAAGCTGGCAGTGCCAGTGCAAAAATGGCCTCAGAATGGCCTCTCCGCCCCAAAACCTCCCATTTCTGCTCCCTGGTGTGCTCCTCCTATGCGCTGACGCCACACAATGCTTCCACGAACGACCCTGAGGCTGGGTTGGTTTTGCTGCATCAGCTCGGGGGAAGGGCCCAGCAGTGGCTTGCATGGAAACTCAAAGTCAGACGCAGTACTTGATTTCTGGTCAATAATTTGTGTCCTATTTATGAACAATTGTTACAAAAAGAAAAGAAATGTTATGGGCCGATATTGGAGCCAAACGGCCAAATTACGGTCAAAAAAGTACTGTACGGTGGCCGTCCTTGGTGGCACCGTCCCAAACATACCGTACTAGCACCGTCCTGTACGGTACAAATACAAACGGACCGTCTAGACGGTCAGAATCGCTCTAGTACGGCGTAGTTGCACAACACTGATCCTAAACGAGGCAAACAATGTGAAGACAACAATAAGAAGACAAAGTCAGGAGGGCATGGTGTGCAGGATTCCTTCAAGTGTGGATTTTTTTGCGCCATAGCTGCACACATGACACATGATGATGACAGACCCTTGCTGGTAGTGGTGCCCTTAGGGATGCACGTTGCTTGACGCATGCAAGGGACACATAAGGAAGGAAAATGCTTGCACAAGGTGTTGAAGAATATCTCTTCAGAAGCAATATTAGCTGGAGCGTCTGTAGTGTCTGAACGCGTAGGAGCATACACACTCATGTAAGGGCGAATTGCTTACCTGTCAAGGAGTGTGGAGTGTCTCCTAGATGGATCTTAAACATAAGAGCACGTGCGTTGTCTTCAGGCAGAGGAATGTAGATACGCTTGTCAAAGCGACGTCGGATTGCCTGCGTGGTGGGTGCAAGCGTGTTAAAGTGTGTGCTTGGGTTTTCAAGTACGTGTGTTTGGTGCTTAGTACGAGTATATATGCACGAAGCTTGTGTGTTTGACACGTTTGTGCGCGTGTGTATATTTGTGTGGCTGTGGTGTGATACCACGCATACACATGATATGCATGCGCACAGCAAGAACAGATTTGGGAAACCCGAGCAACAAGCCCAAGCTCTGCAACTCGTTGCATGCAGAAGCTACCATCAATCTGTAGCCTCTCCAGACTCAGTCTTTGGTACCAAGCTAACCCTGAGCTTCAGGCTTGCGAAAATGAAATCCTGACGCCATAAAATAAACACAAGGACATACAAACCCTAAAGGGGCGGTCACACGGGAATTTTTTCAGAGGGGGTTGACTGAGGAAATGCCTGAAAGTGTGCCCTTTTTGCACTCTGAATCCTGCCATTCACTGCACACTCAGCCAACTGACACCATCTTGGCTTTAAATGAAAGCTGATATTGTAAGCTGCACGAGGATGTGCTTATATCCATGTAAGTCACAGTGTGCGCAAATTGACGGGGGTCAAAGCTCACCTTGACTGCCCAAACCCTAATTTGGTGCC
>Ga0307968_1000264_pt1:0-25000 | contig 35016 bp, 41 predicted proteins | sample OrgLakmetagen650_FD_201834 | JGI IMG/M metagenome (GOLD analysis project Ga0307968, IMG submission 201834) | Saline water microbial communities from Organic Lake, Antarctica - #650 | ecosystem: Environmental > Aquatic > Non-marine Saline and Alkaline > Saline | place: Antarctica: Organic...
CTTTCTCTCTCTCTCTCTCTCTCTCTCTCTCTCTCTCTCTCTCCCTTTCCCTCTCCCTCTCTCACACACACACACACACGCACGAGCACACACCTGCATACACATTCATACACACGCGCACACGTGCACTCTCCCATCCATTTATGTTGTACACATGCAGCAGGCACACGTACACCGCACACACACACACATACATACATGCACACGCGCACACACTCAGGTGAGCCAAGCAGCTTAAAGGCCTTGTACAGACGGGGCCAGGCAAGGATGGGCTTAGCACAGTGGAGGGAGGCCGCACATGACCTGCAGCAAGCCGTGCAACAGTGCGTGGACGACCCTGAGCAGAACAGGCTCATCTCAGAGAAGCTGGAGGTGGGTGTGGGTAGATGCGTGGTGTGTGGTGTGTGGTGTGTGGTGTGTGGTGTGTGGTGTGTGGTGTGTGGTGTGTGGTGTCCTACAGCGAGCTGCACAGCAGTGTGTGGAAGACCGTCAGCAGAACAGGCTCATCTTTGTGAGGGGTGAGGGAACTGGAGGTGGGTGTGGGTAGATGTATGCTGTGTGATGTGTGCATGGTCCGTGCGGGATGCTAGCTTTTAAACCTGTAAGGTTGGCTGGCTGGCTTACTGAGGGCTCAATCCTGCGCAGAGAGCTCACTGCATGCTGAGCAGCAGTGCGTGGGAGACTCTGGACAGAACAGGCTCGTCTCAGAGAAGCTGGAGGTGATGCTGTTTGGTGTGCGAGAGCAGCACGTCCTCTTGGAATCTGTATGGGATCTGTGTGTGTGTGTGTGTGTTTATGTGTGCACTTGTGGGTGCGTAGAACAGCATGTGCATAAACGAGGTCGCTAGAAATGCTAGTGTTAGGTATGGAAGTCCAAGCCTGAGCAAAGCAGCTGAGGTCGTAAAAATCTCAATTTTACCTCACCATCGATTCTTACATAAAGACCAAGGACACATTATGGTGATTTTGAAATCCATGAGCATCTAGAATAGCGCGCGCAACACGACCAAGGTAATCATATTTGTCGCTCGTGTGTTTCTTTGTATGATTTGAAAGCTTACGTCCTGGGCAAAATTCTAGGTGGATTTGCTTCAAAACACAAAGCCCTTCTTCCACCATTTAAACCTCCAACAATAGCGCTAGGTAAAATAAGCAGCTTTGCGTCTTTGCGTGTGCAGGAAGCCCAAGCCAAAGCAGGGGCAGGCGCCCTAGAAGACACGCCCACCACTTCCACCACAGCTGCAGAATCCTCAACGTCGAGAGGGGGCGCTCCTGCAGGGCCGTCAACAACGGCGGTGGTGTCAGAAAGCGGAGGCGTCACAGAGGGGCAGAGGGCTCAAACGCAGGTGTGGATGCAGACACGTGAACTATTTTAATAAGAACAAAGAGCTGTGCAGGCAGTGACAAACAACTTCCCCACATGCTTGAGGGCATCATGCTGAGTTGGAGGCCCTAACCCCTAAGGGGACTTGGAGGCTATGATAAAAGGACAGCTGGTGTCTTTGCAAGCCATGCATTGCAAACTGGAGGCCTTCAGTTACCGTTTGGACGAAGAATGGTTGGTCTGAACAAAGGATGATGGCTGCAGGCGTTTTGCGCAGCTGCTGTCATGCACACCTGTTAAAAAGTAGTCGATAAGGTTAGGAAAAAAATCATCCCTAAATATTATAATTGACTGCGTTGCCTTCAGCCAAGCGCATCGCATCGCAGCAAAAAGCAATGTCAGAAATATGTGCATGGAATTCATTTCATAGCTCTGTTTGTGTACGTGCACGAACGAGGTTTCCCCTGCTGTGCAGTGGCTTCAATTTTGCACCATGCTGTGGGGAGCATTGTGTATTGTGATTGTGTGTGTGTCACTGCAATACCAGCAGCAGTATGTGCATGGAATTGATGTCAGTATACTTGCAAGTAAGATTGCAAGAAGTTGCGGCTGCTGCAATGTTTTTATCCATGCTCAATGCCACTGGGAGCGTCATCGTAACACTTGCAGCATGTGCATGGGATTCTAGATAGATGATCAGTGTTGGTTATGCTTGCAGGATGTTGCGGCTGCTGCAGTGGCTTCAGCCATGCACGATGCTGCGGGGCGCAATACCAGCAGCAGCGCGCGTGCTGCAAACCCCATGATGAGCCCAGACATGATGCGCAATGCCGCAGATATGATGCGCTCAAACCCCGAGTGGGCGAAACAGGTACATTGATGAGGAGGCAAAGAAAAAGAAGTATCGAAATTGTACGATGTACTATGATATGGTTTTAGTCGTCAATGAGCTGTCTGAACTGAACGAATATTAGGTAAAGTTTGCGCCTTGCCATTTCCCGTGGCAGACATTAATCTCCCAGAATCCGACACACCATTTGCAACGTGGCGACCATTCTGAAGGCACATTATCCTTCCTCGTCATCAATCCAAACATTATCCTACCTCGTCATCAATCCCAACATTATCCTACCTCGTTATCAATCCCAACATTATCCTATTCCTCGTCATCAATCCCAACAGCACAAGCATCTGGCTTTTCTTATCTTCCTATGCACCTGTGTAGAGTCGCCCAACACCATAATATCGTACTGTGTGTACGCAACAATTTAAACAGAGAAATTCCAAACATGCGGTCATACAATGTGTGTCAATTGTAGCCCTGGCTGATGCCGCATAAAATATGAATGTCCATTTTCCGCATGCCAAAGCAACCTGGACGGCATGAGCGACAAGCAGTCAATTAATGTAGAGAAACACGTGACCTTGTTGTGTTGCATGTATTTACTCTGCAGGCTCAGGCAGAAGGATGTTAGGCATGAGTAGGGTTGGCCAGAACCGTATATATGCACCGTAAATGACCGTATGTATGGTGATTTTTCTCAGAAATTTCTGCTAAAAGTACCGTATGTACACCATATATCATATTTACCTAAATGTAAGGTTCTGGTTAACCGTAGGCATGAGCAATGAGCAGCCCACGTGTAGGGAGGGACGTCAACTCTGTATATGATGCATGCACGCCTTTTCCCATGCAGGCTCAAGAAATGATGCGAAACATGAGCGATGAGCAGCTGCAAAGGCTGGGCCAGAGCATGGGGCAGCCTGTGTCAAGAGAAATGCTGGTGCGGGGTATACATATGGGGATTCATCATTTTACGTGCCTTGCAAGTGGTCGTACTTATGCACCCCCCCCCCCACCCCCGGGCATATTAATAGGGCCAATACCCCTACATCAAACATATCTCCCCAACCATTTCACCATTTTGGGACCTGAAAGTTGCGTTGGATAGCTAAAAGTTTTCCTAACGTGTCTACAAGAACGCTCAGGGGACGACCAAGTAACTAGTTGCATCATTATTGTATTCAATTTTACCTCCTTTGCATCACTTTCTCTTCAGTTTCCTATGTGCTCCACCTGTAATCACTTACACACACTTAGCATGCTCACAGTCACTCTGCTCTCTGCCTCTACATTGTTTCCTTTTAAAAGTTGCGTGCCCTCTTTAATTTGCTGTGTGTCAAACACATGCGCGTGCATGCCTGTGCGCACGCGCGCACCCACACCCCCCCCAGCACGCACGCACGACACACACGGCACATACAACGCATACATGCCCTCATCCTCATTCTCAGGAGAGGGGCCAACAGAGCCTTGGCGATCTGAGGCCTGATGAGATGGACAAGCTGGCTCAGTTGCAGCAAGGTAAGTCCTGTGTGCACGTAGGTATCCAGAAATGTACACAGATGCATGCGCACGTATGCACATGCACACATACACACACATACACACACATGCACGCACATAGAAACATACACACACAAGAGGCGAGTTCTTGTCTCTGATACTAGTATGAATGTAAACCGACCAAACGCTCTAAGCAAACCTTACTCGTATTGGTCCAGCATGGTGTCAAGGATTGCTTATGTTACTCTGCTTTGGTATCTTTGTTCAAGTTTGAAAGGCAAGCTTGGGATGCCTGTAGCGTTGTTTTTGAGCCTCTGCATGAATGCAATTGGCTAGCGGCATGTTCATTTCAATTGTTGTTGATGTGCCGCTGCTGGTAATACACACCTCTCACACACATACAAAGTCACGTACGCTCTCACGCACGTGGACACAAACATATTATCATACACACATACACGCAGTCTTCCCCTCAGCGCTGCGTGAGCGGCTGCGTGTGAACCCTCATGACCCAGAGGCCATGGCAGAAGCCACGCGCCTCATGCAGTCGAACCCTGATATGATGACCCAAGCCGCCAAGATGATGGCCAACATGGACCCAGGTGTGGGAGAAAGGGGGGCAAGGGCAAAGCTGTTCCCTGTCAGGTTCCGTACCAAAAACGAACCTCATCATAACTTTGCTTTTAATGATTCAGAAAGCGTAAGAAAGGACAAACAACTCCTACACAAAAAAAAGGGGTTGGGGTCCAAGGTGTGCACCCCAAAAAATGTCCACTCGGGATTAAAGGTGTGCATGTAGGTCAAGGGCAATGCTTTGGAGCGAGTTAGCTACTTGGACCCTTTCCAGAAAAGCATCACCCAACCAGACCTACCTCAGGTGGCCATGCGTAATTGTCTTGAGGTTGTGCATAACAAGGCTGGATATTCCCTCCTGCAGGCGAGTATGTAGGGTTGTTGGCCAGAGCCATATATACACGGCGTATATACGGTACTTTTGGCAGGGAAATCACCAAAAATACGGTCATGTACAATGTATATATCCAGTTCTGGCCAACCATACAAGTATGCCAAGCAGTTCACTGCATTCTCTGCATCCATAACGACACGCCTGCCCTGTACCTACCCTCGTTGCACCATGACCTTCTTTGTAGATCAACTCGCGCAAATGGCCAAGCACAGCGGAGCGCCCTTCACACCTGAGATGGCACGCATGGCTGCACAGTCATTAAAGACCATGAGCCCGGAGCAGATCCAGGTCAGTGGGGTTTGTGTCCAGTGTCGTCTGCCTTTCATTCTGTACGGTGCAGTGTATTGCAAGTAGGGTTGGCCAGAACCATATATATACGGTGTATATACAGTATCTTTGGCAGGGAAGTCGCCAAATATACTGTCATACACGGGGTATATATTACGGTTCTGGCCAACCCTAATTGCATGTGATAACTTGGAGTAAGAGCACAGAGCAGATCGAGGTACGGTGTTGGGGGGTTTGCTGTCTCTTTTCAGGTGCAAAGTATTGGCTTTTCTCCTGTGTGGTGTAGATTAGATTGGCCAGGACCGTATATTTACACCGTGTATGACCGTACAAATGGTGATTTCCCTACTAAAAAGCACCGTATATACACCGTATATATGTATCTGGCCAACCCTAGGTGTGGAGCATTGCGCTCTTTCACTTGAACATATGAGCCCAGGGCAGGTCTTGGTCAGTAGTTGTCAGGGCTTGCTAGTGCTCAGGGACTTGCCTATTGCAATTGAATCGTAATTTCAATTTAGAGCATGAGCCTAGATCAGGGCTGAGCTCTGTATCTGGTGTCCTGTCCCTTAAGTTCTGTGCATGCCTGTCCTTTCCCTTGTCTCGTGCTGTTGTCAGCACAGACCTCTGCTTGCTCTCACTCTCAGTAATCTGTGTAACGTAGTGTGTCCATCAGAGAGCCAGCAAGAGCAGCTCCCCCACCCCTTCTTCTCCTCCAACCCCACCTCCCCCCCTTGTTGCTGTAGACATTTTGTACGCTTGATACCCCGGAAGGCTCCACTAAATAGGCCTCCCAACGCCGAACGCAGGCCACAATCAGACTCCTTGCAATGAATATTGTTCACTTCACGCTGGTCTAGGCAGGTGTGCTGCACAACGCCACGTCCGCCCGAGCCTCACTTGATTCATTAAGACCCCACGAGGTTCAGCACTCCACACCTTGCAACACAACATAAGAAATCGTTTAGACTTACAGACAACACACACTCCTTTGAGGGTGGTCAACATATGCTGTGTGTGTCCTGACACCTCTTCATACCACGCAGGCCATGTCCGCCCTGGTCAACATATGCTGTGTGCGTCTTTGCACCTCTTCATACCACGCAGGCCATGTCCGCCCTGGTCAACATATGCTGTGTGCTTCTTCGCACCTCTTCATACCACGCAGGCCATGTCCGCCCTGGTCAACATATGCTGTGTGCGTCTTCGCACCTCTTTCATACCACGCAGGCCATGTCCGCCCTGGTCAACATATGCTGTGTGCGTCTTGGCACCTCTTCATACCACGCAGGCCATGTCCGCCCAAACCACATCCAACAGGGTTCCAGGAGGTTTAGGAGCCCCTGCCTCTGCTCCTGCCCCCCCACAGCCCAACCCTTCGATCGCTGCTCCCAGCTCGGCAACCCCCCTGCCATCACAACAGCAGCAGCCCCTTGCAACGAGCAGCCCCGCTGGAGCAGCTGCTGCTTTTGGTGGGGGTGGTATGCCAGGTGGGTTAGTCTTGAAGCTAGCCAGATGCGTACCAGTACAGTCTGAGAATTGTACCTGTGCGTCTGTCTGCGGTCGTGGCTTATGGTCGAAGTGGTGCGCCAGGTGGAGATTGATGTATTGAAGCTAGCCACATGCATTAAATTCGTGCGACAAGTGCTTTCTCAGGGGGTTGGTGTGCCAGGAGTCACTGAAGGAGTGATGGCCAGGTCTTTACTTTCGCAGCCTACTTGCTGCATGTGCGTGTACATACACTCTGTGTATACATACAGGTCTTCACTGTCGCAGCTTACTTGCTGCATGTGCGTGTACATACACTCTTTCTGTGTACGTACACTCTGTGTATGCAAAGCAACACATGGCTGACGTAATAAATTTGGTGTCCTTCGCAGCTCTCCGTGACCAACCCAATTTAGGCAATTATCTGCGTTTTTTTGGGATATCATGCATAACTTACATCATACATCATGCAGGGATGTGTCATACGGTCATTTGGGACGTTCAATACAGTAAAATACGCGTTAAATACGGAATACGCGTATAATACGATCGTATTTTTAAGCAATTTTGTAAGTGTCGATTTTTGACCCAAAATGGACCCAATTCGCCCCAAAACGTTCCCAATGCTTTTCCAATATATTATGTAATATATTATATAATAGCATGGGAAGCTCACTGAAAGGCCGTTGTTGGGGCGGAAATTGCCTAAACAGGCCAAAAAATGGCAAAAAAGGCAAAATCTGCAATCGTATAATACGGCCCGATTTGTTCAATACGGTAAAATACGCGTTAAATACGATACAGCGTATGACACATCCCTGAAATAATGTATTACCTTGCTAAACACTGAGTGCCACTGCTGAACTACAGAGTGAGGTATGTAGATGGTTGCTGTATGGTTTCTTTTACATACTTGGCAGGTTTGCGACAACGTATGAAGATGGTTGCTGCATGGCTTCCTTTATATACTTAGCAGGTTTGCGACGACGCACCAAAGAATTTGCTCAAGACCTTTGTCAATGTCGTGTGTGCCAAGTTGTATATACTCACCCCTCTTGCCTATGATGTGAACCTTGTTTGTTACGGATGCCTCCATGTGCCATGCAGGAGGGGGCATGCCCCAATTTACACCTGAGATGGCAAAAATGGCAAGCGAAATGATGGGCAGCATGCCACCTGAACAGCTGCAGGTAGGAAGCATACACATACAAACACACACGTGCACACAACACACACACTGACATGTACAGACATACGCGCTTGCATGCACGTACACATACATGCCCGTATGTAAGTGTGATGATTTTTCTTGGCGCTTGTCTTTCTCTGATCTAAATGCTTTTTCACTTTGACTGCATTTTTTGGCAAGCAGGTTTTGTGAAATCAACAGGCGTGTTGGAAATGCACGCACACATGCATACACACAAATGTGAGCACGTGCACACATGCTTACACACAAATGTGAGCACGTGCACACATGCTTACACACAAATGTGAGCACGTGCAATGCACACCTCTTCCGTGCAGGCTATGCTTGGATCTATGGGGGGAGGTGGAGCAGGAGCTCCTCAGATGACCCCAGAGATGATCAAGATGGCTAGCAGTATGATGGGCAGCATGCCTCCAGAGGACATGGCAAAGTGAGTGGACTTGACGAGGTGACATGACAAAATGAGTGACTTGACGACGTGACTTAACAAATGTGAAAGACTCCACGAGGTGACATGGCAAAGTGAGCGACGTCGCAGGCAGTTTTTTTTAGTGTTGCGTTGTTGGCTGTACACTCGACACATCCAACTGCACAGTACATCATATCTGGAGCATGCGCCGATTTGAGGACAGCATTGCTACAACCGTAAATGTAGAGCAAGTCACAGAAAACATGGTAAGCGGCACAACTAGGTTTGGCCAGGATTGTATGTGCAATGTGTACCTAATTTATAGCAAGGAAACCGGTCTTGGAAAGTCATGAATCTGCGTCCCTGGTCATCTCTAATTATGGAAGTCGAGGTAGTTTTGCTTTTCGAGGTAGGGCACACTCTAGAGCTAGCCTGGACATAGTCTAGGGCAAGGATGTAATGACACCTTAGCAAGACATTTCACTCTGACTCTGGACTGGATAGTCAATAGTCTGCGGCTTGTTTGATTGACAAATTTGTGAGGAATTCAATTCACCGACTCAGGGGGTTGGTGTGATTTTCCGCTGAAGTGTAAGGTTGGCCAGAACCATTATTATACCAGAAGGGGTTATCTGATCAAATGTCAAATTATGCTCCTTTTTGCATTAAAGGGGCAACCACTTTGACGTCAATTCACCAAAATGAACCCAATCTAGCTTCACACTGTTGCTGATATCATAAGCTACCAGAGCATGTGCTCAGATTTAATTAAGTCGCCCCGCGTAAGGAATGACGGGACTAAATGCACACGTCGTGTACCTGTACCCTAAATTTGTGCTCTCCATGGGAAATGGTGCATAACTTTGCATATTTCGCCAACCACTTGCTCTTTTTGCTCCATTGTTTTTGCAATGATCTTGATTCAATTCAAGGATTTTAAAACACCAAACATCACTCAGTTTGGTGCGCTGGCTGGTCAGATACAGCATATGGCTGCTCAAAAAGTAAGGTTCACGACGCGGCTGCTGAGGCCCTAACTGAGACGTGTCAAGCTTAAGTGCTTTGAAATTTGCATATCAGAGCTGAACTTGAAACGTCCCAGTTAGGGCCACCTGCCCTAGGAGCATGCAAAAAGTAAACCCATTTTGGGCCTCAGATAACCCCCTCTGTTATTATACGGTGTATAGGTATACGGTATTTTTGGCAGGGAAATCATCAGATATACGGTTCTGGCCAACCCTATTGAAGTGTGATGACTCTGTGGTGACTTTGAGAGTGGCCTCCATGATTTAAGCAGTCAAGAAAGATTGAACAGAGCCTTTTCTTTGTGAAGCGCATGTTACACAGAAAGGTTGAACAGAGCCTTTTCTTTGTGAAGTGCATGTTACACAGAAAAATTGAACAGGGCCTTTTCTATGTGATTTACATGTTACACAGAAAGGCAAAGAGCGAAAAGCTTTGGCGTACAAGTTCCACGGTAGCTGGCACCATGGCTCCCTTTCTGTGATTCATGATTCGTGTGGGGTGTCCTACCACCGCTTGCTTAACTCTTCTTCCTTTATAAGGCTCGCAGTGACACTTAAGCTGTTGAGATGAGCTGACATCGATGGTTGTTGCGTTGCTAAACATCAGCCAACACCAATGACCGTTGAGTTAAGGGTTGGACGCAAAGAAAGTGGAACTCTTACCCTCATGTTCAAGATTGATATTGTATTCATGGGTTGGTTTGTCTCTGGCTACAAAACTTGGCAACCTTTCCCAAAGAGCACTTGGGGGCACCTTGACTCAAGCTGTTCATAGACATCGTACCTAATTGCACACTTTAGCCCTGCCGAAACTGTTTCCAACACGTAGCGCAGCTGGCTGTGTAAATGATACATGGCTTGCCCTGACTGACCATGAACATCAGGAAAGGTGGGTTTTTATTGCGTTTACATAGATTCATAATTTCCATACGCAGGATTATGTGTGCACAGTACGATTCCTGCCAAATTATATATGCAAGTACCTAAAGTAACATAATATTATGACCAGAGTACCTGGTCCTCGTAAATAAAGCTGACAGGTCACCAGGCAAATGCATGCTCCCCCTTGTACACCCGCACAGGATGTCGAGTATGATGGGCCAAGGGGGGCGTCCCGGGGCTATGCCAGGAATGCCTCAAGCTGCAGGGGCAGGAGGGCCATCCCCTACTGCGGGTGGAATGCCAGGATTTGGTGGAGGTGGGTGCGTGTGTGTGTGTGTGCGTGTGTGTGTGCGTGTGTGTGTGTGTGCGTGTGTGTGTATGTGTGTGTATGTGCGTGTTAAAGCGCACATCCACGTGCACGTGCATGCATGTGTTGTATGTTGTATGCATATGTTATGGTGTGTGACCATTGTATGTATGCAAGTGTGTATGTATTAGTGTACAATTGTGTGTGCGTGCATGCATGCATGCAAGCACACCACTGCTATAGTGCTCTAAGCATCATTGAGGAACCAGCGAGTGCGTCACCTCGACGCAACATCACCGCATCACCATACATCTCAAAAAGCTCTTTGAATGTATTAAAAATAATTACTACTGCACGTATCTGAAGCCACCTCTCGTCCTACACGCATTTTCATCCTGGTCTAAGACCCTGTCCGATAGTCATCGCCCCTTTGTGGTCCGCTCAGGTGCCAGCGCTCAGCAGATGATGAATATGGACCCAGCCATGATGGAGCAGGTGCGTTCGAACCATCCCCCTCTTCGTTCAACGGCTTCCTGCAACTTGTAGCTGACAACCCTCTCAAGTGCACCGCCGGTTTCACACCTGTTGTGCCTGAACGCTTGCTCAGACCCGCTTTTCGTGCTTCGTCTCTGCGCCTAATTGTGTAATCGCTTGTGCTACTTCTGTGAGCCTGAAAAATCTTTGGTCATCATCTCTTTGCTGTTTTTCGTTCAATTGTTGCCTCACTTGTAGCATACCTCGTAGCACTGCATGAAACATAAGTGTGCCAAATTGCACAACCTTCACCACTTACATGGTGTACAAGTGCGTGTCAAAAATGTGCCAAATATGCACAACTTTCTCTTTCACCACGTACGTGTCAAACATGTACCGAACTGCACAATTTGCTTCCACCACTTATATGGTGTACAAGCACGTGTCAAAAGTGTGCCAATTGTACAACTTTTTTCCACCGCTTACATGGTGTACAAGTACGTGTTAAAAGTGTGCCAAATTGCGCAACTTACTTCCACCACTTACATGGTGTACAAGTACGTGTCAAAAGTGTACCGAACTGCACAATTTTCTTCCACCACTTACATGGTGTACGATTACCTCCCTTTCTTGTGTGTGCATAAATTAAACCAGCGCTTGAGCCGAGCGCAGTAGAATATACGTTTCCAGAGCAGCATATTGATTATCATGAATGTGCAGCCTTCTTTTTCCATCATATCAGTAGTCGTCACGGTCAGCCGGGTTGCTTGCACTCATCCCATCGTAGTGTCAACTTCACCTTTCACTTTTCATTCATATCCTCTGCGCACAGGCCTTAAAGATGATGCGTAACATGGATGAGGGCAGTGTGATCAGCATGCTGGAGAGCTCAGGCATGGTCAAGTGAGTTTGACAGGGCAATGAGTGTTATGCGGAGTGCTCAAGTGTGTACCTCAAATCAGCTCGTCTGCCTTCTGGTTCCTTTGGTACCTTTCCAGGGGAGACATTTTTGCAACCCTTTAGCTCTTGCATATGTAAGAAATTGAGGTTCGTCAGTTTCCTCGTTATTTTTTTGGCATGTTGGGTTGATACTGTTTACTGAGGGAGCAGGAGGCTATTTACTAATTATAATAAACCAACATTAATTAACCATCAATTCATTCATCCTTTCCTCCAAATACACTCATATGGCAGACCATTCATTCATCATCAATTCAAACATTATTTCCTCCAAATACACATGTGCTTGCCTGCAGGAACCGCCAGCAAGCAGAGGCAATGGCTAAGCAGATGCAAGGAATGAGCGACACACAGATGAATATGATGCTGAAAGTGGCCAACACGGCACAGAAGGGGGCACGTGTGTATAGCAAAACGAAGTCCTTTCTTGCTAGCAGAGCAGCACTGGTTGTGGCTCTCGTTGTTTTGTTGCTAGCTTTCCTGTTGCGTTGGCTGGGGTACATGTAGGGTGCTCATACAGTGTGCTGCGGTGATTCTTAAGTCGCATTGATTATTGGATTTTGGAATGAGGAGGGGCACCCGGAGCATCATGTACAGACTTATTTAAACCCGTTTTCTGGTAGAAAATTATACCTTGATTTGAGGATGCTACGAAATCAAGGAGAGCTGGCTAAAAAAGTCTGGAGGAGTTTTTAGCTCAAAGAGAGGCGACTTTAGAGAATAAGAGGGCAGGAGACGACGGCTACAGTTTTAAAGGAACCAGGATGAGGATGATAAACAATACTGGGATTTGTACAGTGCGTGGTAGGCCTTCTCTGCCTGAGAGATTTTGAAAAGAAGCTGGGAGGGCAAGGCTGGCAAGAGCCACTCCACACACGTCAATTACAGAGCCAGTGGCACAAATTCTTCAAACAGCCTTTTTTGTTATATTGGGTTCCAAATTACCGGCAGCCACTTCGTTGGGCTAATGGGTCTGGTGCTGGTGCTGGTACCTTCCAGCACACTGAATACAGACTGGACGGGAAAAAAGGAAATAGATTCAGTCCTTCTTCCGAAATTACAAGGCCAGTTGCCGAGTTCCTTAGAGAGAGTTCTCTCGCGCCCCTTGGTATGCTCTACTCACCTACCTGTATAGGTTTTAGGTACAGGTAATTCTATTGTTATGGAGTGCAAGCGTTTCTTGGAAGCATGATAAAAGTAAAAAGCCCAACTATCGTGCATGGCTGCTGTTCAACCCACCCTTTGTTACATTAAGCCCCCTCACTGCAAAAAAGTGGAGAGCAAGGATTGATAAGAAGCTGGGCCTGTATCAAACCTGCCCATAACAAAAACAAAACTGTAAGCTGATATAGAGCAGCCTACGCACATACAAAGCCTTTGAACAGCTTTCACCAGATAAGAAAATAAAAACTATGCAGGCAGTGAAATCCACTCCCCATATTGATTAAGGAAACGAAAGCTGATTTGGTACTGAGTACTGCAAAATCCTTTACCAGCAGACAAAGAAGGCCCAGTCAGAGAGGTCCAATATGTAGCAGGATCTTCTTCGCACCTTAAGGATGGCTTGTCACTGATTTCAACTGGAAAAATAGCAGTGCTGCGAAAATGACCTGGCACACAACACAAGAACCCAAGTGCTCAAAGCAAAGGGACGAACCAAGGAGACAATAACTGTGATGAAACGGTACCTTGAAGTGCTAAGTCAGTGCGTCATTCAGTGTCAAGAGGCATTTACAGTTAACTGTCACAGTTAAGTCTGTACGGTACAAATGTGAAGAAAACATTTATTTGCATGTCAGTGCCTCGTTCACAGGCGACTGCGTGCAACATGTGGCAGCACTTGCAGCAGGGCTTCTCGTATCTGGTGCTTCAGCATTTTTCCTGATGCGTTACAAGGCAGGGGGGTGCCCACAGGCCACGTGGCTGCCATGGCACGGGGAAGCTTGTAGGGGGAAAGGGAGGCCTGGTGTGAGTGCACGCGTTTGTGTGTATGTGTGTGTATGTGTAAGCGTGTGGGGGTGGGGGTGGGTGTGGAGGGTTCAAGTGCGTGTAAAAGCATGTGTGTTACTTTTGGGTTTGTGAACGTATGTGCGTATGTGCAGTGGTGCTTGTCATGTGTGTATGTTGGCCACATGGCTGCTGATGCATGTGGCACACCGGGAGGACCACAAGAAAGGACATAGAAAAATGTAGCAGCAGGAGCAGACAAGACGCTCACTGTTTCAAGCCTTCATAAAGGAGCACTCTGTTTGGCCCAAAATCATAAGGAATGTGGGGGAGAAATAAGTAAATGAGAGCATGCTGGAATAATACATTTCCTACAGAGGTATGGCTGTTGCTGGAGCTGCACAGCATGTTCCCACCAAGGCAGCGTCACGACGGACTTACACGGCACGCTGGGTCAAAGAGCTATAGAACAGTAAACATGCTCGACCCATTACCAGCTTTGGTGTACCACACATCATGTCGCCCACCTGAGAATCACTGGTGGCAGAAGCACCACTCATGCCCCCTGTTCGACAAAACGCAAGGAGCCCGTCTGCGCTTAACACGTGTTCTTCTCTCGGCAAACGCGCGATCTGGTGTTGTTTGTTATGCTGTTGCCTTCGGCCTTGCTGCTGCTCCTGTAAGGCATGCCCTCCCTGCTGCGTTCCTAGCTGCTGCTGCTGCTGCTGCTGCTGCTGCTGCTGCTCAAGGTCTCCCTGTAGGCCTTGCTGACCATGATCTTGTTGCCCCTGTTGTTGCTGCTCCTCCTCTGTATGATCCTGCAGTCTGCTTGGTTGTAGCAGCAGCCCCTGCCAGACCCACCCAGGCCTCACCACAACCACAGCAGCAACACGTTCCCCTAGTCGCACATCAGGCACACCAAACACTGCCGCGGCTGCAACGCCTGGGTGTTGACAGAGGGCAGCCTCCACCTGGAGGGAAGCAGTGATAGTTGGGAGAATAGCGAAGAATGTCAGGCACACTCAAACAATGCGCACAAGGCCGCAATGCGTGGGTGCCTACAGAGGGCAGCCTCCACCTGGAAGGAAGAAGTAGTGATTGGGGGATAAAAAGCAAGTCAGGCACACAAACAAAGTGCAGAAGGCTGCAGTGTGCGGGTGTTGACTGAGGCTGTTTTACTTGGGGGAATGTTTGTCTGGAGTGCAAGGTACAAGGATTGAAAACAGTGCAAAAAGCAAGTGGGCCAAAGGGACCAGGGCGTCTTTATTATCATTGTTCCTTTATTTCCATTCATTGTTCCTTTATTTTCATGCTCAACAAAGCCCTGCGTATTACCTAAACAGCAAAAAACAAGTGGGCCAAAGGGACCAGGGCGTCTTTATTATCATTGTTCCTTTATTTCCATGCTCATCAAAGCCCTGCGTATTACCTAAAAAGCATTGCCCATGGCTCTTGTTGTGCAGCCACAGAAAGATGCCCTGTGAGCAAATTCTCAATGCAAGTGGCCCTTTGTCCTTCGATGATAAGAGGAGTGCTAATAAGGGCTTTTCCTCTTCTCTCTAACCTTTTATAAAAGCAGAGGTTTTTGATAAAAAAACCTACCTGGTACATGCCTTTCAAAAATCTTGCCTCAAGCTTTAATCAAGTAAAACATCTTGTCTATGCACAGTCTTTAAGGTCAAGAAGCTGCAAGACTTCTGCCATCCAGCATGCAAGAACAACACCACTTTCCTAAACACACAAATATTTCACCCTCGATTGCTGAATTTCAAATCCTTACCCCTAAATTAAAACATACCCTATGCCCTTGACGCAGATCCCAAGCCCTAAACGTAAAACCCATTCTCCATATACCGTACCTTACCGTTGTCATCCCGCACCCCAAATTCCAAAAATATTTAGTAGAATCCCGCACCTTCCCGCAATCCCAAAATAAATATTTTTGCCCTCCCCGCAACAACCCTGCAGGGCCTTCAGCCCTGTTCAGCACCAATAAGCTTTACAAACAATTTCAATGAAAGAGAAAACCACAAAAGGTCAAAGGAAAGCCAACATGCTGTTTGCATGTGAGTTCGTTCTCTGCTCTAATACTTGCCCCCCCCCCCAATCTGCTTCCTTTTCCCCTGAACACTGTCACTGCTGCTGTCGGCCTCGCTCTCCTCGCTGCTGCTGTGGCTGCTGTTCGTGCATGCTGATGGTGCTGCTTGGGTGCAGGCAGCCTTGGTACGTGACCTTGTTGGCTGCACCAGCTGCCCAAGCTACTCTTCTGTCAACTATTGGGCTGCTCTGACCTGCTCTGCATGAGCAAGCGTTGCAGCTTGGTCCTCTTCAGCCCCTCCTCTACATCTTCTCCCTGCCACACAGCCTCCCCCTCATCCTCATCCATGCGCTACTGGTACTGCTGGGCAGAGAGTGGGGCAGGGGGTGGGGCGGGGGGGTCAGGGTGGGGCGGGGCGGGGCGGGGAGGGGCGGGGGCCTCTCATCGCTCGTGACTTGCAGCGACCCAGAATACCTTAATTTCACCGATCCCGCACAACCCCGCAGGGCCAAAAAATATATATATTAACGCTTCCCACAGTCACTTCGCAAGGCAAAAAACGATATTTATGCGGGATGTTATAGGAAAGGTACGGCAGCAAGAAATTTTCCCAATTCAAACCCTCCATGAAAAAACACATCCAGAAGCAAACTCCGTTCTCAAGTCGTCAAGCCCCTGCCTGACTTTCCAAATTATCCAAATTAAAATGACTCACCTCCGCAGCGTGCACGTTCTCGCCGCCCGTCTTGACCATATCCTTTGCTCTGCCATGCAGCCACAAGGCTCCACGAGCGTCCAGGAAGCCCATGTCCCCTGTGCGCAGCCATTTGTTGCCGCTGGTACCAGGCAGGAAGGCCTGATCAGCAACACCATAAACACACAAAAATACATTTTTTATGTGTGTGTATGTGTCCCCTGTGCGCAGCCACTCGTTGCTGCTGGCACCAGGCAGAAACAAGAAGACACAACCAGCAATAACACACATTTAAGTACGTTATTTTATATATGTGTGTGTGTGTGTGTTCCCTGTGTACAGCCACTTGTTGCCGTTGGCACCGGGCAAAAAGAAGAAGGCCTGACCAGTGATAACACACAAAAAACTGCATAAATTTTTATGTGTGTATGTGTCCCCTATACGCAGCCACTTGTTGCCGCTGGCACCGGGCAGGAAGAAGAAGGCCTGACCAGCAATGACACACACATTAATTGTCTATTTTCATGCATTGTGCATGTGCGTGTGTGTGCTGTAGCGCGCGTGTTAATGCACAGTTTTAAAGCATCCAGGAGGATTCATGACACCTGTGCATAGTCACATTCGTATATTATAAACTGGAGAGGATACCTGGTGACATACACATACATATGCACATGTGTTTATGCGCTTTGCAAGATTTACGTGGGCAATAAGACTGCGACTCTTTGAGAAAAGCAAAGGCCATCATGCCTTGGGAGAACATAAAAGAACATTAAACATAGGTGCTCACCAGATTGAAGGACAAACTTAGGCACACTAAAGTGGCAATCTGCAGCCGAGAGCACACGCAACCACAATTAAGTCAGCCTTCTCACCTCCTCTGTCTCGCGAGGTGCGCGCCAGTAGCCCTCCATAACACATCGCCCCTGCACACAAACCTCCCCCATCTCTGGGCCAACCCGTTCCCTTTTGCTTCCTCCCCCTACACCACCACCACTGCTTGCTTCTTCACGACCCTCCCCCCATCTTCTCCCTTTCCCTGTCCCACCACCACTGCCCACTCCTCCTATAGACAGTGCTCCCACACCACCACTGCCCTCGCTGCTGAAAGGATGTATCTTCACCTTCACCCCCGGCCCAGGCCAGCCCACACAAACCGCTCCCGTGGTACATAGACTACTGTCATTACAAGTGCTGCCACAACCACCACCACCACCACCACCATCACCACCACCATCACCAACCACTGCAGCCCTGTCAAAAAGGTCTCTGACACTGCTGCTCCTGAATGGAGCGGGTGTTGTGGATGAGTGCCACTGCTGCACCGCATTTCCTGCGCTGAGCTCTTGTTGCTGGCAGTGCTGCTGCAGCTGCTGCTGACCACTTCTGCTCTTTTGACCAATATAAAGACTACTGTGAGGACCGAATGTACAAGTAAGTTGCTGCAGCTGTTGGTGGCGGTGCTGGCTGGCTACGTTGTGGGGGACCCAAGAAGGGGTGCCTGGGCCTGGAGGGCTTCTAAGGGTAATGAAGGTGATGGAGGAGGCCGTTTCTGTCATGCCATAAGCGGACACAATGCACGCATGGGGAAATAGCTCAGCCATGTCTGCCTGCACATGTAACATCCACACACATGAAGACGTGATGCAGGCATAGGGAATCGGCCATGTCTGCCTGCACTTGTGCACAACAATAAACATGCGTGGACATTCAATTGTAGCATCCACACACATGAGGACGTGATGCAGGCATAGGGAAATAGTCTGCACACATGCATGACAAGAAAACATGCGTGGACATGTGCATATAGCATCCACAGACATGAGGCCTTGATGCAAGAAACAGCTCAGCCATGGGAATGCGTGTAGAAGAGGACACGCAGTGACGCAATCAGTAGGAATAGGACTGAGCATCTGAGCATACTGCGTGCATGCAGGAATAGACAAATCGGATGCAGACCAGATTTTATAAAAAAGGACCAGAATTTAGTTGGAAGAAGGCCTTTTATGCAATGTGCAGATCATAAAAGCAAGATCGACTTTTAAATTTGATGTGTGGTGTGTGTGTGTGTGCACATGCTGACTCACTTGGTTTAAGACGCAAATTTTGATCAATCCAAATCTGCACAGGTACCTGGTTATCTCCATGAAAGCAAGAGCTCTAAATATTTATCTCTCCAATGCTGGCCTGTTCTGTAGCGTTCAATTTTCCCTCATTATGACTACATGATGCAAAACAAAGGCGCGCACACACTAATGTGACATTGTGACACAAGCACACATACTCGTACGCACTGACACACACAATAAAATAAACACACCAGAAGCTGTGGACTGGTGGCCCCTGCACCCATGAGGATCTTGCGCACAGACACCACAGGTGTGACACTCGCACAAGAGGCCTGCGCTGCTTCAGAGGGGGAAGGCGTTGGGCCCAGGGCCTTTGCCTTGGTGACCAGATCTTGCATCATGGCAGGCACTGAAAGGAGCACAGGTAGCGGACACACAGATAGGGAGAGGAATTTAGGCATCGCAGTTGTGCACCCACCAATCAGGGGTGCATGGAATGTTACATAGTCGTGAATTTTAATTTTAACAACTAGTTGTGTGTTACCCCCCTTTCATTTCTACTCTTGGGAGTAGGCTTCCCATTTCATTCGTTTTGTAACACCAATCACAGCATGCCTCCGTCTGGTATCCCAGCAACTCCACCCTCAACAGAGTTTGCCTCTCTTGTTACGAGGAAGTTGCCCTATGCAAAGTGGCACGGATCATCACTGTGGACATAACTAGCAGGGTTGGCCAGAACCCTATATGCACACCGTATATGACCGTATGTATGGTGATTTCTCTGCTTAAAATATTGTACATACACCGTATATACGTATATATGTATGGTTCTGGCAGACCCTAATAACTAGGGTTGGCCACAACCGTGTATGACTGTTTCCTGCCAAAAAATGCCGTATATACACTGTAGATATATATGGTTCTGGCCACCCTAGCCAAAACCATACACCTTGTATACATTACGACGTATTGTTACGGTGTACATATGTGTGGGAACGATTTCGCAGGAATTCATTTTACTGGTGGTGCCTCACCACTGGTGAAACTTGTGGTGAGCGCATACAATGGTGGTAATATACGTTGGCTGTAAATCTTAGTGGTGAACGGTGGCAGATGTACGGAGCATAAGCGTATACTTCATATTGGAGTAAGCTTCAAATTTCAAATGGCACAAATATCGGTATATGCTCAGACGTCCTTGTGTGCTTCAATTGATACAAAACAAGTTCGACCAACCCCAGTCATCACCTCTGCATCTTGTTTTTTTTACACAATGTAGCAAGGCGGTGTGCTGTGTTGCGGCGTGCATTTGCATGGTGTCACGTCAAAGCATGCATTCCTTTGAGGTGCAATGGAGTGTCAGAAGCAGTCGTGTGTGTGTTAGTGTGTGTGTCCATGCAGAGGTGGTGCAGCCAGGAAAAAGGTTACAGGACGGATTGTGTGTCTGTGCAGAGGTGCAGTGTGGCAAAGGGTTACAGGAGGGGTTGTGTGTCCGTGCAGAGGTGCAATCAGGCAAAGGTGGGACAGGTGCGAGTTGTGTCCGTGCACGCCACACACACACACACACACGCACACACACGCACGCACACACACACACGCGCACACACACCATGCTCTCACCCGCAATGAAAGCAGTGACCCCTTGAGCGCGCATGGTATGCAGTGCTGAGGCTGCTTCAAAGCGAGGTAGAACAATCTGCAAGTTGACAAGTGGCCCTGACTTTTGTCCTCGTCGGTGCAAACACAGTCAGACAAGCTGCGATCTATCAGAACAATATTGTAATGCGGCCACGCATACCATTGCAGCAAGCTGTGGGTCTGAGGCAGGGCCAAATTGCTTTGATCTGGAATCGACAGCAGACTCCCACGCCCACACCCACACACTGAGATAACTCAAAACTAACCTGTGTGCAGCCTGCCATGGTTGCTGCGTGTGCTGATGAGAGGCCGCCCACATGGAACAGGGGGGCGAGGTGGAGGTAAGTGTCTGCCTGGGCGTAGCCTATGGACGCAAGTTTGGCTAATGACTGTGCATGGATGGCCGCGTGAGTGAGGACAACTCCCTTTGGCTGGCCTGGTTACGAGGATGGGAGCAAAAGTGTGTTGTTGGGACGAGTATTACCGTTTAATGGTAAATTTTTTGCTAACAAATGCGCATGGATGGTCACATGAGTGATAATAACTCCCTTTGGCTGGCCTTTTCCCTTCCACATAGTAACATGGAAAATGGAGCATTAAAAACTCAAAAGGATCGTCCCTGCAAAGGGGGAGAGGAACACTGACGTGCTGCTGGGAAGAGAGAGACATTTAGGGGTAGAGGGCTTGGTTAAAGACAGGGACACGTTTGATTAGCACGTAATTTGCCTCCAACCCTTCAGCATTTTACTGCCTATCAAGGCATTCTATTTAGGCTTTACATGATGTGGTACAGTAGAGGTAGTTGAAGAGGCTCAAAAGTACGAAGGACCAAGAACGGCGCCTATATTGCACAACCACACAGGAGTGTATCTAGCGCGCCTGCAGGAGCTTTCCATTCCTCTGGTTTTCTTGCTTGCACTGGTTGTCCTTTCTAGTAAGTAATTGCTTGCTTTGTTTTCAGCTCCATCAGAATTAAAGGAGCATTGCGGAGTATTGAGTATTGGATATTAAATTGCCCAGATGCTGGGGTAGCCAAGCACTTTGTTCCTCAGCTATGTGCATGCTGTGAGTTGAGTCTGAGCACATGCGTAATGGGTGGCTGTGCAAGAGGAGGATGAGGGGGGCATTGATCTGTGCCTGCTGCCTATTGATCAGTGCCTATTGATCAGTGCCTATTGGTCTGTGCCTGCTGCCTATTGAACAGTGCCTATTGATCTGTGCCTGCTGCCTATTGATACTACAGACAATGGGAGGAGGCACCGCTGTGCCTCCCAAAACTTGTGCGTGCATATTAGGATGTGCAGCATAACTACCAGCATTAGCTGCAATCAATTTTGGACTGCATGTTTAAATCAAAGAAGGATGTTGCACAAAGCTCAGAAGCTCTTTCGAGGAAGGACACATTTAATGTCACGTTTCGGCATGTTCAATATAACGAGCGCATGTGTGCACATGTACGCAAGCTACGCAACACTCACACACACACACACGCACACACACACACGCACACACACACACACGCACACACACACGTTTCACTGACCAGTCGTGCCAGAAGTAAAACAAATGACGGCTGCCCCACTCGCGGGGCTCTTCAGTTGTAGAGGCACTCTGTTTCTGCTGCTGCTGCTGCATTGAATGTCTGCGGTTGCTACTTCTGCTTCTGCTGCCCTGCCAGGTCGACCCCAGGCACCCTCAGCTCCCCCAACAACCGTGCTGTCTGTACCCGTGCCTGCTGTTTGCTCAAAGCACCGGCTGCAGCCGCTGCAGCTGCTGCCACCCACGCTGCTTTTGCTCATGTTCAAGGCACAGCAACCAGCATGGATGAGGCCTTCAGTGCTCAACAGGTCTGCTCCTCGGTTTATGGTGCCACTCGTGGTGCCATCCACCCCACCGTTACTCACAGCAAAACTGCCACCATGCCCACCCCTCCCTTCCTCTTCACCCCCAAGCAGCACAACCTTCGGCCTCATCCCTACCTGCAACCCCACACTCTGCCTCCCGAGTGCCTGCTGCACCAGCTCCCAGCACGCCACATCCACGATCACTGCGCACGGCCGCACCAGCTGCATCGCCGCTGCCAGCTCCGCAGGGCTCCAGCGGTGGTTGATGGGGGACACGATGGCCCCCGCATCGCACACCGCCAGCAGCGTCTCCAACATGCCAGCAGAGTTGGTGGCAGCCAGCATTACCACCTGGCCCACTCTCAACTGTATAGTGGACCCACCTCCATGACTGCTAGTACGGCCTGGAGAACCGCTGCCATGATCGCTGTTTGCATCATTGCCACTGCACCTAACACGAGGAAGGCAAAGGCCTTGGCTGAGGGCTGCCACACGCCACGCTAGTGTTGCCGTGTCAAAAGCGTGGCAGGGAGCTGCCGTTGCCTTCCTGCTGCTTTGCTGCTGTGATGGTTGTAAAGCAGGCCCTGAAAGAAATGCCTTTCCTTTGTGCTGAGTGTATTGGCTTTGGAGGAGGGACGAGCAAAGGTGCGGCGCATCCTGTCGGTTCATGGCGTTGAGATGCAATGCATTCCTCAGGTCAGCCTAGTCGCTCCACACAGGATGAAGTGCCTGTACCAGGTTTATGAAATGTCAGACTGCACACAACAGGACCAAAAGCACTGGCAGACACGCTACTTTGTTGCCTTATGCAAGCAGGCTTGCTTGTGTGTGTATCACACCCGTAATACTTGAGCAAAGCGCAAGACATACACAGAGTACTAACCTACTTATCTAGCAGAAAAATCCATGGCTGGTCTAAGTAAGGCACTGATGGGGGAGATTAGTGGGGCATTACTCAGTCGTAACCGGCAAACGGAACCCCAAAATGAACAATTAATGAACAATCCTGTTATACAGAAAAACACTTCTTTCTTTTCACGTATGAGACGTTCTTTGGCTAAAATAAAATATAGTAAAAAGAACTTGCACTCATCCCGACCAATTGGTGAGTCCTACAGATGCATACTTTTCCGATGCGTCACGAGAGGTCGAATAATGCTGTCAGTGATTACCAAAAAGGTGAGCGCCACGCCGAGCCCAAGCAGTACGTCACGCGAGTCCAAATGTAATTTAGCTTCCTACCAAATAGCTGGAACGGGCAGTCAAATGCCTTTGGTGTTATGTCCGCGTATACAAGGTTGCAACGCAAATATAAGCCATGACAAATGCGCTCATTCCAGACTAAGGACTTAAATGATGCGACCTGGGAAACAGCTAGCATCAAACCGACAACTATATGGCGTCTTTCGCACGCTGAAACACCGCGCCTCGCACCCACACTGCTCCCTCAGCGACATCGTAATTTATATTCACCCCTTCCAACACTAAATGGTATTTGCCTTCTCGCTCTTCGCTCTCCTCTTGCTTAGCTGAGCTTGACTGCGCCATTTTGTCGGTGACGTTTTGTCTCTGGTGCAAGCTTCGTATATCACGTGCAAGGACCTGAAAAGTGTTGGTAAATTGTGGTGTGATTGATAGCCTTTTCGTATGTTGGCTATCTTTACCCTAGAAGCACCTGGAACCGGGTCATTGGAGCATTGAAACAAATCAAGAGCTAAGAGCAAGCTGCAAACACGCCGTGAGCAAAGGAAACGTTGAATTGAAATGCATAGGGTGATTCACGACAAAAGACAGGGAGGGTTGGCAAAGGGCAATCTAACCTGAAACGCACACACACCTGCTCTACAAGCTCTAGAAACTCATCGCTGCTACTGTACAGAGAGCGCTTCACCCGTGACCAGGCGCGGCACAGTTGCTGACGTGCACTACTGGGTATGTGAACAGCAGCAATGTGCAGAGGCTCCTCCTCAGCTTCTGCCTGTTTGTGAAAAGGAAGCAAGGCAAAACTGACTAGATTGGCCGTGAACATCAACAGTTTTTTTTGCTTTTTACAACCACCACAACTTGGCCCACAGCTGCTCTTTTAACTACTGCCTCCTAACTTTCTTCTCTTTGCGTGCACAGCTGATTGCATAGTAAGTGCAGTACCAAGGAGGAAGCAGGGCAAGGCAGTGGGTACCATGCGTATTAAAGGGTAGTGAAGGACAGCAGATCACATCTGTAGAAGGTTGAGGAAAAGGAGCAGCCTTCCAAAATTACCTGTACCCAGTGGGGTGCGATGGCCTCGGGCACGCTGTCAGCAAAAGGTACGTAGGGTTTGATGTCGAGAATAGGTGAGCCTGTCGAAAAGGATGTAGGAGGATGGTGGAGGGCCGTTTGATGGGCCATCATACCACAAACCTCAATCATACCTGTGTATGACGTCCCTTGCAAAAGAGGAATATACTTGGGAGGCATGCACTAGAATGCATGCGCTGACATGCATACAAGTAAGTGGACGCACTGGGAGCATGCGCTAACATGCATACAAGTAAGTGGACGCACTGGGAGGCATGCACTCATGCACTAGACTGCATGCGCTAACATGCATACAAGTAAGTGGACGCATGGACGACACCACACTCACCGTTGACAATGTCAGCTCCACCCAGGACTACGACGCCACGTCTGACGCATACAGATATCACCTGTGTGGACACGCATCAAGGCAAGTATTACGTGAGCACATACTGGTATACAGGGGGAAAATGACGCCTGAATGTAAATGCATTTAGCAAAAGTACCTCCCATGAGAGCTACCGTCTCTAACTGTTGTAAGAAATAATCAACCCTAAAAAGGAGGCAGCGGATAGAAAATGCAAATAAGACGCAAGTATGTAAGCAAGGATCTGACTCGTTCCACCATTACCTTGGCTACGCTCAGACCAATAGGGCACGGCCTAAAATAGCACGGAAGTGTGTAAACGTGTTCACAAAGATCCAAGTGAGTGTGGTAGAAGAACCTAGGTAGTATTGATGTTAGTGAGTGAAATGTGAAATGTACCATGAGATACTGTTTGAATAAAGCTTAATTAGAGTACAAACCTGTG
>Ga0307968_1000264_pt1:30000-35016 | contig 35016 bp, 41 predicted proteins | sample OrgLakmetagen650_FD_201834 | JGI IMG/M metagenome (GOLD analysis project Ga0307968, IMG submission 201834) | Saline water microbial communities from Organic Lake, Antarctica - #650 | ecosystem: Environmental > Aquatic > Non-marine Saline and Alkaline > Saline | place: Antarctica...
GAGGCAGTGGCCCAACGCCTTCGTGCAGGGGGCCTCAGCTGCAAAGTCCTAGACCGTATCACCTTCAAGCAGGTGTGTATACGCTCACAGTGTGTATACGCTCACAGTGTGTATATGCTCACAGTGTGTATACGCTCGCAGTGTGTAATTGCTCACAGTGTGTATACGCTCACAGTGTGTATACGCTCAAAGTGTGTATACGCTCACAGTGTGTAAATGCTCACGGTGTGTATACGCTCACAGTGTGTATACGCTCAGAGTGTGTATAAGCTCACAGTGTGTATATGCTCAAGGTGTGTATACGCTCGCAGTGTGTATACGCTCGCAGGTGTGTGTAAGCAGGTGTCACCTTCAAGCAAGTGTGTATATGTGTATACGCTCACAGTGCTGAAGCTAGGCGCACTCACTGTCAAGCAAGTGTGCACACGCAGAGCGCTGATGCAAAGTCCTGACAGTCTTGCTTTCAAAATGGTACAAAGCGCTGATGCAAAGTCCTGACAGTATTGCCTTTAATTAGACAGTATTGCTTCCAAAAGGTGCAAAGTGCTGATGCAAAGTCCTGACGGTATTTCTTCCAATCAAACGATATTGCTTCCAAAAAGGTACAAAGTGCTTGCTGATGCATGAATGAGACTGAATCACTGTCGAATAGGTGCAAATACGCACAGCATTGAATTAAAGTCCTTGACGGTATTGCTTTTAAACAGGTGCAAAATGCCAGAGAGGGTTATCTGAGGCCAAAAATGGGTATACTTTTTGCATGTTGCATGCTCCTAGGGCAGGTGGCCATAACTTGCAGGTTTCAAGCTCAGCTCTGCTATGTAGATTCCAATGCAGCTAAGCTTGAAACACGCAAGTTACGGCCACCTGCCTCAGCAGCCGCGGCGTGAACCCTACTTTTTGAGCAGCCATATGCTGTATCTGACCAGCCAGCGCACCAAACTGAGTGATGTTTGGTGTTTTCAAGTCCTTATAATAAATAAAAATCAAGATCATTGCAAGAAAAATAGAGCAAAATAACTAAGTCGTTGGTGAGATATGCAGATTAATGTGCCATTCCCCCCCGGAAAGCACCCATCCAGGGTACAGGTGCACGACGTGTGCTTTTAGTCCTGTCATTCTGTAGGCAGGGCGATTTGTCTAAATCTGAGCACATGCTCGGGTAGCTTATAAAGTCAAAGTTAGTTTGAAGCTAGGTTGGGTCCAATTTGATGAAGTCACGTGTGAGTAGCTGCACCTTTCATGCAAAAAGGAGCATGTTTTGGCTTTTGCCCAGATAACCCACTCTGGCGAAATGCAACACAAAGTTCTAGATTGTATTGGTTTTTAGGTTCAAGGTTCAAGTAGGTGCGCACATGCAGAGTGCTGATCATGCTGGTCGCACTTCTTTACATGGATGCTGGTTCGCTCAACCCATTTCTTCTCTTTGTCCCCTTGTGTACAACACAACATTTGCCCTAGTCATATATTGTAGGCACCGTCTTACTAGCTGCGTCATGTCCCTAATTCCAATATCTTTTGTCTGCATCAGCTTTGACGTTCACAGCACTCTGTTCCGTCTCTGTTGTCCCCTCTAAATTTTCTCTCCTTCTGTTCTCCCTTCCAAGTCAAGCAACACGCCCACCTCTGTTGACCCCACGCAACTGCCCTCAGGCCATGCTGGAGAAGCTGGTGTGGATCAGCGCTATCATGGTTCTAGGTGCCTACCATGGTGCGTCTGCCACCTTTTTTAAAGGGTAAAACTGTGCAGGCAGTAAAAACTGTTCCTACTAATAACCGAGGAGCCACGCAGGTACCTGGTATCATAAAACTCCTCCACCACAAGAAAAAGGGGGATTTTATGGGATGATGAGGATATCATCTTCTTTGATTGCCCTCAAAACACTGAATATCAACTTCAGTAGGTGAACCCTCGTGTTCTTTCACTTGCGTCTGCAATTAAGTCGTAAGGTTTCAACCTAGAAGTCAAAATTAGCATCCAAGTCCTGTCCTGAACTGTCGTCAAATTTCCTGGAGTGTACTGGCCCTTGGACAAGATTAAAAGTAAAAGGGAGCAGTGAGCAGATTGATGCATGAACTGCGTCTCTCCTATTCTTTCGCCCCTTTATATCTCACGCCTAACACCCTACAAAAATCCTAAAGGACACATATCTTTGTCCCTATGTAGCACGTTTTCCACCAATTCATTCGTTTACTCGTTTGTTCACTCGTTCGTTCATTCAATCATTCATTCATTCATTCATTCATTCATTCATTCATTCATTCATTCATTCATTCATTCATTTGTCGTTCGTCGTTCGTTCGTTCATTCGTCGTTCGTTCGTTTGTTCGTTCATTCATTCATTCATTCATTCATCCCAATGGATCAACCCAAACAAGCCCCACTACATCCTGTGTACCAGTGTTTCTTTTAAGGATTATGTAAAACCTTGATTTCATGTCACCCCTCAATCTGGAAATTTGTGGAAACCTGCTCATAATATTTTTCTTTTGCTGCCCCATCCCGCCGAGATGAGGCCTGCGGCGTTTGGTGTTATGTAAGTCAACTGTAAGTTGTGAGGAAGCATTTGCATCAGCACAGGAAGTTTGTAATTGTATGTTAGGCAAACTGCTCATTCTGAGTTGTTCATCTATTTAATCTCACGGCGCTTCTTAGCTCTGAGCCAGGGGGGGGGGCTGTGCTGATTGTGGCTCGTTATCAAACTCATCGTTGCTGCTGCTTGCTGTAACAGAGTTCGCATCCTCTTGTTTGTGGGAGCTTTTGTGGGCCCATGGGCCACCAAGTCCTCCCAACACTTTTTCCCCTGGCAACCTTGGGCTTTTTTGATGGGGATTTATCGCTTATTTTAAACACGGTAAATAAATGTCTGGAATTTCCTGGAAAATGTTTATAATTGTGGTGTATGATGGCCTTCAATTGCCCTTTGCGGGTCACAGATCGGTTTTACACAGGGGCTCCTCGACACCACCAAAATTTCATCTCAATTCTAAAAATCGAAACCCATGTTTTCATATCGATCGATATGGTATATCGACTTAAAAAAACACTGCTGTGTACCATACAACCCTTGGTTCCAGTGATTTTGCTTTCTCCCTTTCTCAGAGAGGTTGTGGGACGCTGTGGGACACAAGGAGAGCAAGCACGCCCACACAACCCTATAAGTTTTTTCTGTATTCGTATCAGTGATCAAACCCAAACGCACGCTCACGCAATCCCCTTTTCAGGGGGCACTGTGGGTGACGTGGAGAGCAAGCACACCCAGCAAGCCTGCAGCTTCATCTCTGAGTTGGCTGAGGGAGGAGCACGTGAGCTGGACATCGCTTTGGCTCCAGGTACCGTATAGTAGTGCGCTGGAAGTGCATATTTCGTAATCTGTTACACCCCTAAACTCCAGGTGCGTTGTAGTAATGTACTGGCAGTGCATTATTGTTAATTTCGTTACTTCCCTTGGCTCCAGATACCTGGTGGAGGAGCTCACAAACTGACTCAGGGCACCTGCCTTTTTACCTGTTCTTCCTTATCGTGCTCTGGCTCTTTGGGAGGTTTTCAGTGTTTTCCTTGTAGGTTTACACTGCAGTAGGCATCTGTATTTTCTCCACTTTTTACATCGACCGGGCGCTTTGGAAAGATGCGGTTGCCTAGTAGCAGCAATCAACAGCTCAATTGACAGCCTTCATTGCTGTGCACTATTTGCGGCTCCAAAGCTGGGTTGTTTTTGGGTTTCCTCCAGGTGGTAAACCCAAAAACCGGATTCACGGTTGCTTTAAATGAGAGGGAACACGTAAGACTGGACCATGTACATGATTTCATGTTCAGATCTGAATCTTGTTTTCTGCCTAGAAATGTGCCTGTCTGCCCTCATTAGGGGGGTGTAGGTGCGCTGCAGCATCCTTTGTGAACAGTAGGTATTGTCACCACAAGCAAGATGCCGTGTCAGTCGTTTGGCTTTAGTTTGTGCCCAGACACCAAGCCTTGGTCAATTTTTTTTGGCCCAAGAGTTGGTTGCTCCATTTTCAGGGGCTGTGGAAAGGCTGCTGGCATACTCCAGGAGCGTGGCGCACTTTCCTACTGCCGTCAAAGAGGTGTGTTTATTTGTAAATATGTGCATATGTGTGCGTATGTGTGCGTGTGTGTATGTGTGTGTGTGTTTTTGCACATGTGCAAGTCTGAGCGTGTTTATGTGTGTGCGTGGTGTTTGTTTATAATGCTTTTGCAATTGGTTCTATGCAGCATTTGCAGCAACCAGGTGTTCTTGATCTCTTATATGTGTTTGCATCTGTTATGTACCATGAGGCACAGGTTTAAGTTGGTGTTGGTGGCACGGTCAAGAATCAATGCTTTATTCTCTATTTGCAATGGAAGTGATTGGGATCTAAACCTTTTCCAAATTGCATGATACATACCAAGAGGTACCACCTAGGGAGTTGTTGCTAACCGCTGAATCCCAAAAGGGCGAGCCTTTGCAATACCTTTGCCAGCTTCATGGCTCTTTGTGGCTACATCTGCCCCCTGTTGTGTGTACAGAAATTGTCATTTATAGCCTAGCTAGCTTCCGTTCCTCTTTGTACTTCGTCATGTATCCATGTGAGTTAGTGCCCTGTAAATGCCCATTTCAATTACCTATCTCACGATTGTTTTGTTTTGCAGTTCCCTTGGCGCAATGGGTGGTTCTACGCAATCACGCAGAGAGAGACAAGTGAGGGGCGCCCAGACCCGTTTCCACAACACACTGCATTGCTGAAAGAAGTAAAAGCTATTTAAGCCTTGGACGAGAGCTTGGAGCATTTGCCAATTGACCTCAGACTGAGTTCTTCGAAACTAAACCTCACATATGAACTTGCTCACACTCGTTGTGTGTTTGTGGGCGGTATCTCCATCTTGATCCCGCGTAGATTCCGCTTGCGTGCGCATACTTTGAAAGTTGAGGCAGCAGCGTGGCATGGAGATGGTTCTTGCGTATGTGACCAATGTCCTGGTGAAGATGAACATGTTCAGAACGAGGTGCATGCTCTTTT
>Ga0307968_1000265_pt1:0-22500 | contig 35010 bp, 39 predicted proteins | sample OrgLakmetagen650_FD_201834 | JGI IMG/M metagenome (GOLD analysis project Ga0307968, IMG submission 201834) | Saline water microbial communities from Organic Lake, Antarctica - #650 | ecosystem: Environmental > Aquatic > Non-marine Saline and Alkaline > Saline | place: Antarctica: Organic...
CGCACCGGATTCAAGCGCCCTTTTAGCCTAGAACAGGGAATGAACTTGCTGCGCACCGGATTCAAGCGCCCTTTTAGCCTAGAAGAGGGAATGAACTTGCTGCGCACCGGATTCAAGCGCCCTTTTAGCCTAGAACAGGGAATGAACTCGCTGCGCACCGGATTCAAGCGCCCTTTTAGACTAGAAGAGGGAATTAGCTTGCTGCGCACCGGATTCAAGCGCCCTTTTAGCCTAGAAGAGGGTGAACCTGACTGCTGCCTTCATTACTGACGTGATGGCTACAAAGCAAGACACCAGGGTGTCACGCATCCATTATGCCTTGCTCCACTGAAACTGAGACAACAATCAGAGACAACTGGACTGAAAGAGGGTCGTGCTTGCCTTGTTTCAGGTTTAAGACATCGCATATTCCTTACTCCTTACCCAGTGACATTTTCCAGCCTCTGAACATCCATAGTGGTAACAGCCATGGAGATGTACAGCTTCAAGCACCTCCGCACAGCAGCCGTGTGATCTCGCTCACCCTCGCCCCCGTCATTCTCCTCATCTGTACATTGGTGTTGTGTGCAAGGGTGTGCAAGGGCTTTGTTGGTCAGTGGCGCTTCAGTTGTTTCAAGATGTGTGGCTAAGACCTTGGTGACGCTCACCAGTCATATCAGTGAGCTTTTTTGGGTCGCTCACTGGAGTACGACGCCTCAGAGCTATTGCACAACCTTGCTCAAACTCCCGAGCAAACTATCAATCTTGATTACGCCAAATGAAAAAATCAAGTGTGAGAAAGTGCGTACGCACGCATTATCCCTCCTACCTGGCGCAACTTGGGTGCCTGTACCGGAAGCATACTTAGGGCGCAGCCCCCAATACAGGTCCTCCTCCTCTGCATCTGCCCTGTTTCCAGAGGCACTGAGAGCTGCCAGGCTGGCAAGCCGCATGTCAGGGTCTGACTCAACTGCAAGTGGGGCTCAAGAAACGACAAGGTGTCAGGGTCTGACTCAACCGCGAGTGGGGTTGTGGAATGAAGAGATGTCACAGTCTGACTCATCTGCGAGTGGGGTTTTATGGGGGGAAAGCATTAGGAAGGCAAGGGGCAGGACTAGCTCTCTCTCACATCTGGGGGTCAAACATCACCGCAGGCGGCTTCCATTCTGCCTATTTTGAAAGTCGATTGGCGTGTTTGAACTCCAAAACACACCTGCTTCTCAATCGCTTTGCCTCCTGCACCCAAGCCCTATGCCCGTACTCACCTTTCTGTCTGCTCTTGCGCCGGCTGGTCACTTTGTGCGTGCGCTTGAACTCCTTGGTCATCACAAGGGATCTGCAGAAGGCCTTGTGACTGCAGCCGCTGCCCACAGGACCAACCACCAATTCAAGCTGCTCCCACGCTTCCTGTGTGTTAAGCGTCGTGAATGTTAACACACAAACAAATGAGGACATGTTCTACTTGCAAGCTGTTTGATGGTATGCCGAGTCAGGTTTTTAAGGTAGGAAGAGGATGCTTGTTGGGGATAGGGCAGGATGTGGAAAAAGAGCAAGGTTTAAGCACTACACTACTCGACTGGAAACAATGCTTACCATCCACTGCCTCATATGAGCGTGCGCGTTTGCCATCTGGTATCGTGCTCGATGGTACTGATCTGCAACGATTAAAGTGAGATAATGTGTGTAGTGTGTTGCAAGCGAGCTGTGGCTGCGTGATAGAACAGACTGAAAGCTTTTTCTTGTCTCTCCACACTGCTTCTACATACACAGAAAGTTCCGTCTACACACGCTCTTGTAGAACACCACTTCTTCAACAGGCACACGGCGGACAACAAAAGCACACCAGCCGTGCACAACATTTTTGTAACTCAGCATACGGCCTGAGTTGCATCAATTTACGAGCCTCTTGCACAGTGTAACCTTCAAGAGGTAAATTATTTAATAATTCCAAAGATATTTCAAAATCCTATGCTGTTTACGAGCACACCATCTCTCCAACCCAGGCTTGAGAGTAGCCCCCTAGGGGGCCTGTAGGTAAGCTTGCGCTCACGTAGAGCGCCACTTCCTCGACAGGCACAACCGCGGCGTGGGATCCTACTAACACCTCCCCTCACCTCCTGTGCCCTTCTTGTACTCCTCTGCACACCAAGACATCGCTTGCATGCAGTCCTCAAACAGCAGGTCCACCACTGCTGCATGGCTGTCACGCGTTGCCCGCGAGCTTTGCCCTCCTGCTTCACTGAGGTATGGTGGTTGCGGCGGTTGCTGACAGATGTGTGGGTTGCTGTGATCTGAGAAGGTTGCGTGCTGCTGCCCAGGGTCTGAGGCGAGGTCGGCGTCTTGATGTACCTCCCTTAGGTGCTTGGAGGTGTGCGGCAGGAAGCAGTGGCGCGACAGCAGCTTGAGAAGGAGCGGCTCGTGTGGGCGGGTGTGAGAGGGACCATGCTGCATTTGCTGCTGTTCACCCTGTCTCTGATGTTCACCCTGACACAATCTTTGACCGTGCTGTTGCTGTTGCGCCTCATCACTGTGCTGCTGCCCTTGGTCTTGCTGCTGCTGCTGCTGCTGATGATGCTGATGATGATCTGCTGCACGCTCCCTCCCATGCAGCAGCCTCACAGCAACAGGAACCAGGAGTTTGAGGCGTGTGGCGTGCAGATGGTACAGGGGGTCTATGAGAGCTCCACCACTGTTGTCGCGCCCTCGTGCGCATGCCCCCGCGTACAAGCTCAAGCATTCCCCCTGTGAGCGCGTTGAGGTGTGTGGACGTGTTTGCAGAAGATGCAAAGGCGCTACCTCACACCAAACACACGGTTCCACACAGGGGTTGGGTAGATTTACGACTGTGAGCCCTTGCTGGTTCCTCTTCCCAGCCCTTTAAGCACACAAATTGTTTTTTCCCTTCCTCTCACCCTCCCTCCCTTCCCTTCCTGCAATGAATCAAATCCACATTCCTGCCCAATGGTAACTTGACGATTCACAATAGCACCAGGGTTGTTCAGTTTGTTTTATTGTGAGCAAGGGTTCAATGAAGTTCGTGAAAGTTTTAGAACCCTGGAACTGTCCGAAGGGTCCGATGTGCAACTTTGGGAAACGGGCCCTTGGGCTCCTCCCCCCACCCTCAAATCTATGTTTATAAATAATTATAGGGGGAAAAAAGGGGCCGGAATAGAACCATGTCATTATTGTAGAGCAGAAAAAGGAGAACCTTATGGTGCTGTGCAAGTGCCGCGTTGTACAAATCCTTAGCAGTTTAGAAATGTGTGACATGTTTGGCCGATGGACCAAGGAAACTTCCTGGCCTGATACAGATTACAGATCATAAATAAATCATTGAACATGTTACTTTAACTGCAAGGAAAGAATGGGACTGAATTGGGGGGAGCTGCTGTCCCTTGCAATTTTGACAAACGCATGCTGTAAAGTTTGTCGAACTCTTAAAAGTTCGTCGAACTTTGACCGAACTCCGAACTGCACTTTTCAAATTCGTAAAAATGCGTGAAGTTGCGAACCCAAACTTTTAGCCAAACCTCGAACTGAACAACCCTGAATAGCACTATGAATAAGCTCATGTACGTGCAATGGCTCCTCACCTGCCAGTCCAGGTCCTCTAGCCCCCCGTCATAGCTACTGTTCCTGTACTTGATGCCCACAGCCATGTCGGCCCTAGCTCTAGGCTCTTGGACCCCTGCTCCCTCTACATCTGGGCCATTGCCATGTAGCTGCGGCTGTGTGCTACCAGGACCAAGGGCAGCAGGAGGGTGGGTAGTTTCCCCCCTGAAGATCTGTTCTTGCATCTGGTCTGCCTGGCCTTGCTGGCGTTGCTGCTGCGACGGTAGGTGCTGCTGGTTGCGTGCATCAGCTCCGGGGCCTGCAGGGCTGCTGCAAACAAGGAGGAGCAAGGGGGGAGAAGGAAGGATGGACTCAATTTGTGGAATTCCTGACATCAGCCAGTGTCACATAGAAGCTGAGGCTCCACATGTTTGGCCTCCTGAGGCAGCACACACAGAGTGTTTGATCAGGTAGTCTTATTGTTTGAGGAATGGTTGCCCAATACTTACATACATACCTACACTGCAGTATGAGGCAAACAATGCAAATGCCCCTCATGCCCGTTCAAATTTGAGGCCCTTTTTCAACACAGTAGGAGGCTAAGGAGTGCACAGAAATGCAGTAAGCGCAATGTACCATGCAAAGAGCAATCGTTGATATGGTGGTATCACAAAAAAAAGTGAAGTATTTCACATGAGAAAGCAACTACCTTCTCGTCAGCCACTCAAAGAGCTTTTGTTTGGTGGCAGTATCACTCATCGCTCTACCACCTCTTGACTTCACTTGACAAGGAGGTTGCCTTGCACTCAAATCACCAAGCGTTTGCTGATCAGCGCTCCTCAAGCCTTTCCCTGCTTACCTGTGGTTGTCCTGCTGCGCGCCCATGCCTGCCACCCAACCATCCACAAACGCGGACGGAGGGTACAGCACGAACGTGGGTCTGAAGGTTGACAGTGTCCGCCTTTCCTTAGCTCCACACCCCACACGTGCTGCTCCTCCCTCTGCTCTTGCTGCTCCCTCTTCATCTCCTCCTGCTGCTGCTGCTGCTGCTGTTGCTGCTCCTGCCTCTCCCTCTCCCTCTCTGCCCGCTGCGGTTACCTGCGCTGCTTCATAGTCCAGCGTGGCTCCAGCCTCCAGCATCTCTACATCCGGCCCCTGCTCTCCAGGTAGAAGCAACCTGGAGGTCTGGCTGGAGTGCTTGGCTGGAGCCTGGAGCTGTGTACCAGAAACACTACCACAGATTTTTTGCACTGCTGCACGCCAGCCACGGCCAAGCTTGGCTACGGCCTTGCCCTGTGGAGATCAGGTTTGGGTGTAGGACAAAAGTGTAGGTGTATGCGCTGTGGGTGGGATCATACACGCATAGGATAAGAGTATAGGTGCATGCGCTGTGGGTGGGTGCATACACGCGTAGGATAAGGGTATAGGTGTATGCGCTGTGGGTGGGTGCATACACGCGTAGGATAGAGTATAGGTGCATGCGCTGTGGGCGGGTGCGTACACGCGTACATGTTGCTAGCACTGTTCTTTGAATCATCAAGCCTCGCCTCCAAAGGGCGCTGTTGTAACTGTGTCTTCCAGCATCATGTAGGCTAAATGACACGGATAATGACGAGTATTTGTACAACGTAAATGCTGCAAGCCATGCTTGCGCAAATGCTGAAAGCAGTCGTGATATAGGTACCTGTCCGTATAAGCTGGTCCACTCCTCTCTAAAAACAGAGGCAACTCGCACGTACAGGGCATAGGCCACGGCAGCACGCGCAACCCAGGGCGCGTCACGAGGGGGCTTTGTGCAGGGAGGCTGGAAAAGTAATAGAGCATACAGGCAGATGAGGGGGGGGATATTGCATTTGTATAGCAAGGAAGGGGTAAACGTCAAGGCTGATGGATGGCAAAAGCAGAATAAATGAGCAACAGGTGAGGCTGCACGATGTATGCATGTAGGTAGGTACGGTGAATTAGGAGAAGGTTGGCATGGAGAATCTTTTAAAGGGCTGGGCCACACGGGGCGCCAGCGTTTATCTGATTTGGCGAATGGTAGATTATAGATTAGATTAAGGCTGCTGTAGACAAACCCACCAGCGAATCATATAGAGGGGTCATGCCCTTGGTGGTTTCCAGGAGGAGCTCTGCCAGGCTGTCCATGTGCAGGCAGCGCCCGTCTGCCTCAGGCTCCGTAATGCTGCACACAACCTGGGTGGAACATTAATGATGGGCAGAGCAAGATTGAATAAGTTCCAATGACCTCTGCACACAACCTGGGTGGCACAACAACGGTGATGGGCAGAGCAAGACTGAGTACAACGCAAAGATTATTCACTTGTTTTATGGATAAATCAGGTGACGTGCTGCATCTCCTGGTGAAGCAGGCCGAAAGAAATGGCCCAGTCACTTATGCATTGAAGTGACAGTGAACTGTGTAGGTAGTTTCTTAAAAGAGCCTGAGAATTGATCTATGCATCTCACCATGCTGCGTAATGCACGTCGGAAGTACAGAGTGAGGCGGCGGTGGAGGTGTGCTTTGTCAGGATGGCGAAATGCCTCTGGACTCTCAGACCATGCCCCATCTGTCAGCAGCATTCTGCAGGTAGAAGCAGGGATATTGCAGCGTTTGGGAAAACGTAGATGGAATGGGTGCTTTGGTTACAGGTTGGAAAAGGATATTGTCTACTGTTCTGAACCATTTTAAGGATGCACTGCCATACAACATCGACAATTTGACGGTCTGAAGAGTATCAGATACGCCTGAGATACTTAGACAAAGGTGTTGTGGACAGCACTTGCGTGAATGAGCAACGCTCAGACATGTAAAGCTGAGACAAAGTAAAAATGGCACCGGTTTGTTTGCTCCCGCACCCTTACGCCCTTATACCTGATGGCTGTGATGTACAGGAAGCCCAGTTTCTCCCACGTGCTCAGCCGCTGTGGGTTGCTCACCAGATCGGATAGCAAGACGGTGGCTCGACTCTCCACCTGCGTGGTCATGCAACAGTAGGCAGTCATGCAACAGTAGGCGGTCATGCAACAGTAGGCAACTCTCCACCTGCGTGGTCACTGCAACAGTAGCGACTCTCTACCTGCGTGGTCGTGCAACAGTAGGCAGTCATGCAACAGTAGGCGGTCATGCAACAGTAGGCGACTCTCCACCTGCGTGGTCATGCAACAGTAGGCAGTCATGCAACAGTAGGCGGTCATGCAACAGTAGGCGACTCTCCACCTGCGTGGTCACTGCAACAGTAGCGACTCTCCACCTGCGTGGTCATGCAACAGTAGGCGGTCATGCAACAGTAGGCAGTCATGCAACAGTAGGCGACTCTCCACCTGCGTGGTCACTGCAACAGTAGCGACTCTCCACCTGCGTGGTCATGCAAAAAGTAGGCAGTCATGCAGCAGTAGGCGGTCATGCAACAGTAGGCGGTCATGCAACAGTAGGCGACTCTGCACCTGCGTGGTCATGCAACAGTAGGCCATACGCAGGAGGTAGGGCTCTAGAGGGATTTGATCACACCCCATCAAGCACACCTTGAAAGAATTGTAAAGAAACCTCAGGGATTAGAGTTAGGCAAGAGCCGAGCAGATAGAAAGGTAAGGTGCGCCCTGTTGACCTGCCTATTGAACCAAGGCGTCAAAGAAGACCTGCCAGGATAAGTCTTGCAGATTGTAGCATGGAGGAAGAATGTTTACTCCAAACATACAGAAAGTAGGGCAACAGAGACACGTATGGCAGCCTATAGGTTGGACTGGCTGCTTGCGGCATCGAACAGACGTATGTAAGGTCAAGGGAGCTCTGTTGCTGCACGCCCACCCTGGAATTCTTACCTCTCGCGCCCTGTCCTCTTCTGTATTGGGGGGCCGCTTCAGGCCATTTGGCTTGTAGGGCTCAGGCATGGCACCTGTGTGTTCATCGTGCATGTGATGCTTTTGTGCAAGGTATGCAAGATTGGTCGGGCAGGCATGGCACCTGTATGCTCATCGCAATACACGTGGTGTTTTTGTAAAATGTGCAAGATGTGCAAGATTGGCCGTGGTTTGTCAGGCCCTTTGCAACACTTGTGTGGACAAAACGTGCAGGATAATATTTTGGTAGGTAACAAGCAGCATGACAGGTCGTTTCAGTCTAAGTTGTGTCCGTCTGCAAGTATCAAAAGGCTGATGGCCTGACAGGTATGATGCACGCTTTCTTCTGAAAAGCAACTCACATTCGCACACAGCACACACAGCACACATAGTACACACAAACCTGACACAAGGAAGAATAGGCCACGATGGAGCGAGGCCAGGCGAGCAGCGTCGTTGGCACTAAGGAGGGGAGCTGGAGGGGGAAGAGCCGCGCCAGCAACTCCTTCTCCCTCTCCATTGCTCACACCCACAAGTCTTGCTCCAACTGAGGGACCGGAACCACCAGCAGCAGCTTCGACCTCTGTTGCTGCTGCTGCTGCAAGTTTGCCACCGCCAGCTGTTGGTGCTGCTTGTTTGGCAGAACCAGCAGCAGCAGCTGCTACCTCTGTTGCTGCTGCATGTCTGGCGGAACTGGAAGTGCCTGTTCCGCCAGCAACGCCTCCACCTGCTGGACCATTCTCCTCTATGTGCATCGGCTCAGCCCCATTTCCTACCTCACCCGCCCCTTGATCTTCCCTGACAGCCCCCTCACCCATCACGACGTCAACACCAGCTGCACCAACAGCAGAAGGAGCGGGAGCAGGGGAAGCGCCACTACTACCAGCACCTCCCACAGCATGAATCACCCTTGCTTCCTCCCTCATGACGCTGTACGAGCCCAACTGGGCCATCTGAAACTCCATCTGGTGATTGATTGCTTCTCCACTTTTGCTGCTGTGGGCCCTGTTACCGCCCGCACCTTCCTGAAGCGGGGAGCATCTGGGGGGCAGCAAAGGAGAAGGGGGCAGGTGCGTGCCTAGAGCAAGCTCGCAGTCAGGAATGGCGAGGTCGTCGATGTACGTTGCTGCAGGGCACCCTGTGTTGCACAGGCAAGAATGTGCACGCACACGATTGTGGGTACGATAGTACTGCTTTGCGCATGGATCTGCTCTGGTGAAAGGAACGAGTGAGTACTTTGAAAATCCATGCCAGTGTTAACCACAGCATGGGCAATAACACTAGTGAGCGGCACTGGTGAGCAGCACTAGTGAGCAAGCACATCATGGGTGGCAACACCAGTCGGTGAAAAAGCAATAACGCGTCAGTTTGGTCCACTAGTGAGCAGCAAGCACTAGTAAGCAACCAGAATCACATCATGGGTGGCAACACCAGTCAATGAAAAAGCAACTACGCGTGTCTGAGAGAGAGGGGTCCTCCTCCTGGCAACTACGTGAAAAAGCAACTACGCGTCAGTGAAAAAGCAACTACGCGTCAGAGTTCAAGAGAGAAGGGTCCTCAAGACAGAAAAAAGGGCGACAAGCAGTGCAGCGTGAAAATCAACCCATCAGCCAGGAATCTCATCATCCTTACCCATAAATGCTCAGATGCTCAGCTCAAACTCGTCGTCCAAAACTTGCCCAACAGGGTTGCAAGACACACCGCATATCATACACTGCTGCAGGCAATGCAGAAGGCAGCATGAAGCAAGGCAACACGCACGCCATGCCTTGCCACCCGCACCTTGCAGCACAGTGTCCGGTAACGAGGGTGCGTGGCGGAGCAGGCGCTCCAAGAACGTACGCAGCTTGGAGAGCTGAGAGGAAGAGTCTTTCTTTAGGAACTCCTCAGATTTGCACTCAGACGTCAGCAGCGGAATGAGAGGCTCAATGAGCTCCCACACATCCAAGACCTGTAAGTTGTAATTTGTAGGGCAAAAGGTGTGAAATAAGTTGAACATTGTGCGCACATCTTTGACTTTGGAGTGTAACAAAGCAGCGCAAGAAAGTTCAGCTTAACCCATCAAAAATTCAATTCCCTTGCTGCATCCACAACTAGAAGTATTGCTATTGGCTGATCATTGATCAAAACAGCGGGCGCACCTGTTGAGTGCTTGACAAGCTTTCTTTGGAAGGCTTTACGCAGCATGTGCCGTGCGCGTTACCAAAGCAGTCATCTTGCCAGTCCAGCCTCACACCCGTGAGGAGAAACAGCACCTGTTCATTCAATTTCCAGATTTTTGGTCTGTACGTGCTTGCCTAAAATGCAGTCGTTGATGTGCAGGGTGATCACTACTGATGGATGCACACCTTGACGTACACGGAGCAGGTTTCAAGCAGATAACAAATTTGCATGGCCATGAAAAATACAAAATGGCAAGCACTACATCCTAAACGTAGCAATATCCACTTTGTGGTGCCTCACAAACCACAATGGATCAAGCTCGTAGGACGCAATACTTAGTTTATCCGCGGTCTGCCATAGGTGTAGAGCCATAGTGCGCCCATTTCAAAACATGATTTATATGAATTGACTGAAATGGAACATGATAAGGATGTCTGACCAATTGTTAAGAAGAGGCTTACCCACTCCAGTGTACAGGGCAGTGCTTGCAGCTCCACACAACCTGGGCCAATCCCCTATGAAATCAGCGAAAACGCTTTCTAACATAAGCTTTTACCTGAGCCAAGCCACGATGCAGTTGTCGTGTCAGCACGGAGGAGGGGGGGCCAGTGTCAACTTCTGCACGCCCCCTCCTGCTATCCTGCTGCCGCTGTTTGCTCAAGCAATCTCCACAAAGCTTCAAGGCTTCTCTGCCGCCGTCACCACGTTGCACAGAGTTCTGTTGATTTTCAGCGCATGGATCTGTGCCCTACGCAGGCAGTTGACGTTACCAGAGAGGGTTATCTGAGCAAATGTCCAAACATGCTCCTTTTTGCATTAAAGGGGCAACTTCTCTCACGTCATATCACCAAATCGAACCCAATCTAGCTTCACACTGTTGCTGATATTATAAGCTACCATAGCATGTGCTCAGATTCAGTCAAATCGCCCTGCATAAGGAATGACAGGCCTACACAAAAGGCCAATCCGGATGAGATCACAAATGAGATTCAAACCATAGCCCGCTTGCCCTTGCACGCAAGCACACACACGTGCACTCCTGCGTGCATGAACGCACAAGCATACCTGCACGCATGTAGGCACACACACTTGTAGGCGCCCACCTACACGCATACGAACACACATGTGCACACACACATGCATAGACACACAGCAGCCCAGGAAGAGCCAGAGTGATTGCCATTGCAGAGGGTGCCAAGTACGCATGTCGTTGACATCCAGTAACACAAACCCTCCGTCAGGTCGTTTTAGCACATTCTTCTGCCCTAAATTATGAATTTTAGTTTGGCACGACTTGGTGTGTGCATCATTCATCCTGTCCTGGCTTCCTCAATACATTTTGGCTTACGGCTCTATACCCATGCATGTATGTGTTTATGTGTGTGTAAACATGTGTGCGCATGAGTGTATTAGTGTGTCAGCGTTAATATGTGTGAATTTGTGAGCACAGTCAAATTTGTCGGTCCCTGCCAGTACAGAAAGAGATCAGCCGACCTGCACTTTTCCTTCACATGCTATGCATTAAAACAAACATAAAAGACTGTTTGGGGACGCAATTTCAAAAGAATCCAGCCAAGAGAGCGTTTAAGAACAAGAGCAAGATTGTTGCCATTCGTGGTGCCGATTTCGAGCACGCTTCCAGTGTTTTGGGCTGCTCTAATTGGGAGCAAGTGGACTATGTGCGTGTGTGTGCATGCGTGTGTGTATGTATGTGTGCGTGTCGCCACAAGCAGTGCCAAAACAAACACTAAAAACCAAATAACAGCACAGAGAGTCTCCAAATGGAACCGCAGCAATCCATTGCCGAATGATTTCCCGTATCATTTACTTCACATTTTTGCCCCTGAAAAGCTAGTGTTTTGGGAACCTTCAGGAGCAGGTGAACAACGGAGAGCGGCGTACAAGAGCTAATCATTCAACGACTGCTATTTGCTTTGGTTAGGGGACTCAGCACGTGCCCACCTCATGTCCACACTCTCCTCATCAGAGCTCTCCTCATGTCCACACTCTCCTCATCAGAGCTCATGTTCACTCCCTCCTCTTGTTCACTCCCCCACCTCACGTTCACAATCCCACACATTCCCACTCTCCCTCCTCATGTTCACTGTCCTCTTCAGAGCTCTCTTCTTCTGATGAGCTGTCACACCTCAACCCACCTCTTGTTCACTCCCCTCATCACAACCCAACTCATGGTCATGACCCACCTCATGGTCACTCTCCTCTTCAGAGCTCTCCTCTTCTGATGAGCTGTCACAGATAATGGTGTCCAAGACCAATTCCTCCCCCCCAATGCGTGCAGAGAGAATCGGGGCCAACGCCCACATCTGGGCATAGCAGAACTTCAGGAGGGAAGCCATCTGTTGTCAAGAAACAACCGTGCTCTGGTGTCAGTGTGTGGTACGATGTTTGTAAGTTCTTGTGAGTGTATGGCAGAGTGACAGAATGGCAGAGTGGCGTGTACGACATGTCGCAGGTACTTCAGTCAGTGTATAGCCTGTATAGTCCAAGACTGTGGCATTGAAGTTGCTCCCAGCTGTAAACAGAGTTGTATAGGTAGTAGCAGGAAGCTAAGAAGGGAGCGCGTGCGTACGTGCGTACGTGCGTGCATGTGAGCGTGTGTGCGTGCATGCATGCGAGCGTGTGTGCGTGCATGTGTGCGTGTGTGAATGTGCATGTGTGCGTGTGTGCGCATGTGTAGGCAGTAGGAAGGGAGCTGAAGGTATACCCTTGAATTGTAACAGTAAATTATTTGCTGTTAATCAACCAAATCATACATATCGCCTTGCATATGCACCAGCAAAAATCCTCTGTATGGGACTCTAAAAAGCTGTTACTTTGCACTTTGCCTTCGCAGCAAAGGCTCCCCTGCCTATCACTATGTACACGTATACACTCCGACACGCACCTCTGCTCCTTGCACAGCCTTGCTGCCCACGAGCTCCAGCACCAGGGACATCAGCTGCAGCCTTTGTGCTATGACATGGTTGGACACAGGAGGAACAGCAGGGGCTTCCTGCCAGACGGGCTGCGGCCCAGCAGTTGGATCATGAGCAGGGGATAAACAAGGCAGCTGCAATAAATCCTGCGGCTGCTCCTGCTGGGTCTGTTGATCAGGCTGCTGCTGCTGCTGCTGTGCATCAAGCACCATGGGTTGCTCCTGAGACTCTGCTACTGGTGCGTACCCCTTCTCTGTGCCCACCCCAACATCAGGCGGCTGCTCGACAGCAGCAGTAGGGGCAGCAGAGGGGTCAGCGAGGGGGGCGGCAGCTACAGCGGCAGCAGCAAGAGCTACCGCGCACACACGTGACTGCACAACCTGCAGCCGTACCATGCTCATGCATACTTCCTCTGTCCCAGCTAACAACGTCCTCTCTACCTCTAACACCTTTGCATCCGCATCTGCTACGTTTGCTGCATGTGTTGCTGCTGCTACTGCTGCTGCTGCTGCTGCTGCTGCACCACCCCCACTTGCCTTTCCTCCAGCACCCCCCCCTCCACCCCCGGCTCCCTCCCCCCCACTAGCTGTCCCAGCTACTTCAGCAGCAGCTGCGGCAGCAGCTGCAGCTTTTTCAGTTGCCGCTTCCATGCGGAGCTCTCTGTCTTTGGGTGCAGGCGTGTGTGCGTGCAACTGCTCTGCATACTGCAGCAGGCGTTGCTGCAGCTTTGGGATGCGTAAAGCAAGGAGGTGGGTGGGAGATAGCCTGGAAGAGATATGAGTTTCGGTTGAAGCGTTTCCAGGGCAAGGAAATTGCTGCCGCTGCTGCTGCTGCTTCTGTTGTGCAGCATGCTCTGCTCCTCCTTGCTGCTGCTGCCTGCTTGGTTGCAGGAGCCCATGATATGGCTGTGCTTCCAACCAGCCTGCAATGCATTCCATTTCATCCACGCACACACGCACATCAGCCAGGCAGCGCAGCAGGGGATGCTCCGCTGCCTTTCCACTCCCACCACATTTCTCACCTCCACCACCTTTACCACTGCTGCCTATACGGTCACCACGGACTGATGACTTTGCACCCCCACTGCTGGCATCTAGCAGAAGAAGAGGCGGGCTGGACAGGTGCACCGACAGAGGCCTAGTGTGGGGGCGAGTGCTGAATGCAGGTGGTACTGTGAGTGTCTCACTGCTGTGTGTGGGGAGGGGCCTGCCTTGGGCTGCTGCTTGCAGGGCAGTCATGAGCGCAGACGCCCTGCATAGATTCGAGGGTGGAGAAAAAAGAGCATGGAGTGTGAATTGGAATGCGAATACGCGCTGTAGCTTTGAGCAAGGTACATGAAATAACTTTGCCCTCAGCAAGCGCTCTTTTTTGCATTTTTTGCCTGCCAGGCGTCAAGCAATTCAAGTCAACAGATGCTTTTGAGAGATTAGATCAAAGAGGCCTTGACTGAAGTATGCTTCTAGCATCCACTTACCTGAGCACGCCACCCTATTCTACTGCTACATACATTTACAGACATGCGTACAACCTCCGCCCTTCCCCCCCATCTGCTCCCATTTGTTCTCTGCTCTCACCTACAAATCGCCAGCAACACTGGATCCTGCAGCGCGATGGCTACGTGACCAAGGGCTGTGCGTGCTCTGCGAGAGAGCCTGGCAGGAATTGTAGCACTTGAGATGGACGCTCCTGCTTCCGCTCCTCCTCCAGCTGCAGGCAAGGAGCTTGAATCCAGCCCCCCTACCTCGCACAGTGCTGATCTGGCAGGCGTTGCTGTTCCCGCTGCCATCCGTCCTGCGTTTCCTGCTGCAGCCCCCCTCACTGCACCTGCTTGTGCCGGCTGCTTGTGCTCTGCAGGGAATGCGAGCGTTACCAGCACGGGCGTGTGGCAACCCAGCTCTGCTGCAGCTACTGTTAGAGGAGTCTGGCCATCCATCGCGCTCCCATGCTGACACCCCTGCTGCTGCTGCTGCTGCTGCTGCTGCTGCTGCTGTTGAGCGTGTGTGCTTGCATGCAGTGCGGCATACCACCTGTCCACAGCAAGCTCTGCCTCCTCTACAGCTCTGTGAACTCGCAGACCTGTAGAAAGGAAGCACACACGCACGCACAAAGGTCTGCAAAAGCACACGCTACCGTACCTTGCATATTAAACCCCCTGATCTTACAAGGACTTCACTGAATTCTGCACCTTCCCTACTATCAAAACCTGCTTGCCTGTCCGGCATGACCCCTGTCGAATCGCCCTCCCTGCCTTGCATGTTTTAAGTTCTGGTGTTATGATTTAGGTCCCTCTTGTTTCTTTCCACTTACTGCAAGTGCTGCAAACACTTGAGTACAGCATTTTAACGCATTTGTTAGTTACAGTGGTATGGCTAGAACTACATTTGAGCATCCGAGTTTATAAAGTAAACCCACAAGTGCATCAGAATTTTAACTCTCATCAGGAGCCAGTTTCAAGCCAGGCCTGCAACCCTTCTCAACCTCATTGCCCGTCCCTTGTAATGTTTGCAGAGAAAGAATTGCATGGTACTCGGTTCCTATATAACTCCTATAGGTATTTTGACGATGGCCCTCCCTTGTATATTTTGTCTGCTTTTCTGACAGGACCCTTGGCCTCCTTTGATGACCTCTGAAAATAAGTGGTGACCAGTCTTTAATGACCTCTGCAATTGAGTGATGACCAGTCTTTGATGACCTCTGAAATTAAGTGGTGACCAGTCTCCTCGCCAAAGCCTGTGCTCATCCCTTACCTGCCAAGCGTTCCTGCGCGGCAACTGCGCTCAGCGGACTCAGCCCGTCACAGCCTGGCAAGTGCCATTTTGGCTGGTCACTGACTGGCACTGGGTTGGGAGGAGGACAGGCGGGAGCAGCGCTGGGGGGCCCAGCAGAAGCAGCAGAAGCAGCAGAAGCAGCTGGTGGTGGTGATGGTGGTGGGTGGGAGGAAGTATGGGGGCGTTGGTGTGGTGTGGGAGTGTGATTGGAGAGGGCTTGGTGGTGTGCATTAGTTGTGGAAGGGGGAGGGGATTGATGGGATGGGCAAGGAGTGGGTGGGAGCAGGGGCGGAGACGTCATGAGTTTGTGGCATGCGCTGTAGAGCTCCACTGCAGCATGAACCTGCGTGGGAGTCGTGAGAAATGTGTGTACGTGATGTTGACAAAGAGCTGCAATTATGGATATTGCACGGCAGCATCATCAGCCATATCAGCACAATCAGTAAGACAGAGTATCTGCCCCTTATCGAGAGCACAGATTAGGTTGTTATTGAGCACGTCAAACTTGTAATATCCTTGCAGGCTAAGCAAGCGGGCAGCATGCTGTTTGAGTAGGGTACAAGACCTTGCTGATATATCCTGCATGTGTTTCTAAGCATCCGGCGTGCAAGCAATCACATACGCACGCACCTGCTCCTGGTGCTCAGCCATGTGCGCCCGCACCCAGTACAGCCGCAACACAGTCTCCACTGCTGCTCTCGGTGGCGGCAAAGGCATGTGCAGCGTATCAGCAACAGCATGAGCTCCACCACCACCACCAACACCACCACCACCACCGTTTCTGTCAACGCTACTGCAGCCACCGCTACGGCTTTGTGCAGCTGCTGAGGTTGAGGGGGTCCAGTTCATCAAATCGGCGCTCTCTGTGCCGTCATGGCAGTTGTTGCTTGCTGTGCCATTACTGCAAGGTTGGGGGAAAACGCACACATAACAAACATGCATGCAACACATAACACACAACATACAACACAAACAATAACATGCAACACATAACAAACAAACAGCGCACATAACAAGCATGCATGCTAGTGCTTCCCACAGCACTCCAGCAAGCCTTCCACATCTCACAAGTCCAAGCAAAACTCACGAACTGCACATGCTGTAAAGAAAATAATAACCTGATCGCACTTCAGCCCTCCTGACCTATTTCTTACCTACAACTTTGCCTTGGAGCAAGCAAAAGAACAACTGCCCACCTGTTTGCCTGTTGTCGAGCCATCAGGGCCCTCTGGCGTTTGCGGCTAGCAACTACGGTGTGGCCGTGCCTGTGGCGGTCTGCAAAGATATATCAGTAGCAGGAAGGAATGATAAATGATATTGATCAACACGACAATAAGGCAAGAAAGGACGAAATGCAAAACGGGCATGGCTGGAATGCAAGTAAAAGGTTGAACTTTCAACACCAAAAAGCAGTGTGTAACTATACCTGCAGGAGGCTCAGGGTCCTCAAGCTCTTCGTTCCGATACTCTCCTGCCTTACCCCTCTCATCAGACTCGTCCCCTCTTTGCCTCTGCACTTGCGGTTTTTGACTTTGAGGCTGCTGCTGCTGTTGCTGCTGCTGCTGCTGCCTGCCAAGCACGCCCCCGTCCTGATGGAACCCCCCCTCATCCAGCGCCGCTGGTTGCAGCTGCTGCTCCTGCAGCCGTGCCAAATGCTGCTGCACGCAGGTGAGCACTGATCCCTCCACCAAAGCCCCTTCCACCTCCCCACACAGCACAGCGCAGCGTGCCAAGTGCACTGCCACAGTGACCGTCCCAGTCTCTGCAAAACCACCATCAACACCACCTTTGCATGCACTACCCTTCCCTGACACGGTTTCCGGGCTTCCTCCTAGCACCGGCGTGCCCAACGCTTGCTCCCCCACACTTCCATCATGCCCAACCTTCTGGCCACCACCAGCACCTCCACCTCCTCCACGATTGCTCGGGCTCCCACCCTGGCAATGCATGTTTTGAGGGGCGTTACCACCCCCCCCCCGAATACCACTTGCAGGCCCCCCACGCGGGCTCAGCCCTGGTGGGCCCCCTCCTGCTGCTATTGCTACTGCTCCTCCTCCTCCCAGGGGCGGCCCACGTGCACGTAAAGTACGTGGGCTTGTGGCCAGTCCTTGGCCCCTACGGCGACCTGTTCGTGCACCATAAAGTACAAGATGAAAAGGATGATGGGTACGGGTCAAAAGCAAACACACTGCTCTTTCACACCAAATCTTGCAGTACGGTCCCAATTTGAGAGGGCAAATCTTGCAGTATGGTCTCACTTTGAGAGGGAGTGTGCCACCACAGCATACTGTGGGTTGCGCTGTGCGTACATGAGTTACTATGAGATCAATAGATAACTCACCACATACCTGTTTTTGTTATAATGGTGGGAAAAACAAGGAACTTTGCTATTATATCCATTGTCGAGTTGCAAATGTACATAGTTACGTCACGTTGCATGCACACGTACGTAATGGCTGATATGTAACAACAAATAAATCACGCTGCACGCACACGTACGTAACGGCAGATCAGTTACAATAAAAAAACCGGGCACGCTACTTGTCAAGAACACCATTCTGCTCCAGTTATTTCCAGGGTTATCACACTTCAGGTCGTAGCTGATATTGAACCGGGGGTACAAAAAAACTTTTGATTCAGACTCCTTGCCTTCACTCACTTTCATCGGCACCCCCCCCAATGTTTTCCAGCGGCAGTTGCAAGCCCTTGGGTGCACCTCTGATTGAGTGAGGCGATGCTGCTGTCTGCGGACGCGGCGTTGTGGGAGCACTGCTTCCTGAACCCTCTGCCTGCACACGCTCGGCAAGCAGGGCCCGCATGGCCTGTGTGATGTGCAGCTCTGCAAACCCTAGCGCGCACAGCATGCCTGGGGCTGTGGCGGCTTGGGTGAGGGGGTGGTGCCCCAGGGCAGAGGGGGGTGTTGTGAGGGATGGTGCTGGAGGAGGAAGAACCAAGGCTGCTGCAGGGTTGCTGCTTGGGCAACTTTTGGGGCCGTGAGAGAGCCACCCAGGCACCACTGCTTGCAGCTGGAGCTCCAGGCTCAGGAGCAGCTGCTGGGAGGGCTCTGGCAGCAAGGCCCTGCGTTACAGCAACGGAATTAAATAAGGCTTTGTTCTCGAAAATGCACAGCCAGGTTTGTTACTCGGTAAGTTCTGTGGCAAGCTAACTGTACAGTCCTTGTGGCTCGCGCCGCCACTGTAGCAAGATGTCGTGACAGAACTGAACAGTGGATGCACATGCAACAAAAAGTAACGTAAGCATTGTTAGCTTCCCAACCCATAGGCTTAAGCGCACGCTGTGCGAGGTCCCTGAACTAGGAACTTACTGAATATATAAACTGGTTGAGGCACTTCAAGAGGAGATCAAACACGTGTGTGTTACGTTATCATGTAAGTTCTTAATACGTGCATTCTACCACGGACTGTTTCCATTTACTTTTTCACATGGAAGCCTACCTGTGGGTCAGCAGTGTGTGGGCGATGTGCATGCCCAGCTCAGGAATCTTCACAGTCACCGGGGAAGGGGTGCAGACCTGCTGCCCCTGCTGCTGCTGCTGCTGCTGCTGCTGCTGCTGCTTCTGCTGCTGCTGCTGCTGCTGCTGCTGCTGCTGCTTCTGCTGCTGCTGCTGCTGCTGCTGCTGCTGCTGCTGTTGCTGCTGCTGCTGCTGCTGCTGCTGCTGCTGTCTCTCTGCATCACCACCCATCTGCGCACGGCTAAAGACCTCATACAGCGGCAAACCTGCCTTGAGTCGGACCTCCAACAATTCCTGGCGGCTAGGGCTGGGGAAAAGTACCAAACCACCTTCTTTTTCGCCAGCTGTACCGCTTTCTTCCCACACCACCTGCACTCCTGGCACCTGCTCAATGCTGGTCCACATGCTCTCCTCCTCCTTCTTCTTCCCTGCCTGCAGTTTTACACCTCTAGACTCCTCCTCCTGGTGATTTACAACCTCCTGCACAGACCCCCCAGCCTGCCTTGCCATTTCACCCACTGTTTCTTGCCGAGCTCCCGGGAGATTCTGCGGGACCTGCGCCCCAACTGACCATGGCTGCTGTTCCAGATTGCTACAAGCTGCAGTTGTGTCGACAGAACGGCTACCACCTTCTGCCGCTGCTGGTGGAGTGGGGGGTGCAGGAACCGCTGGCACAGGCTCAGCTGCCACTAGAGTGTGCAAGGCATGCAGGAGCTGGGTGGTGGGTTCTGGGGGCGCAGTACAAGGCTGACCACCTACGACAGTACACAGGTGGGTGCCAGAGGTGTTAGATGCAAGCATGCACCAGAGTGACCACCTACGAGAGTACACAGGTGGGTGCCAGAGGTGTTAGATGCGAGCATGCACCAGAGTGACCACCTACGACAGTACACAGGTGGGTGCCAGAGGTGTTAGATGCAAGCATGCACCAGAGTGACCACCTACGACAGTACACAGGCGAGTGCCAGAGGTGCTAAGCCACAACATAGTCCACGGCCTTGATTCAGTGGGCAGTGCTGGAGCAAATTTCCAGCCTGTTATCAAGGCGTGCATACGTGTTATCAAGGCGTGCAAATGCATAGCCCTTTTCAAATGTTGCTGCCATGCGTTGAAGACCTCAAAGCATTTCCCCCACGGTAAAAATGCCACAGTCCCACAAGCACCACATTTTGACAGGAGGCAAACGCCTTACATTTGCCAAATGTTGGTGAGCGCATGCCTGAAATCAATCACGAGATCAATCCATTTTTCAACCAAAAAGAGACCTGTGAAGCCGGTGGGTCACGGTGGGCAATTCAAGTATCCCGTGTATAAGATCAGCGCACCTGCACCAGCCTTACCTTGCTCGGCTGCCTCCGCAGCTGCAACTGCTGCCACAGCCTCTGCAGCGGCCTTCCTCTCTAAGCGAGCAGAAACCTTTTGGCCACGAGCAACCCGTGCAGTCTCCTGCTCCTGCCGCTTTTGCTGCTGCTGCTGCTGCTGCTGCTGCTGGTCTTGGACGGGCTCGCCCTGCTGCTGAGGTGGGACTTCTGCCACGGATACATCAGTCTGTTCCCTCTGCGCTGTGGGCGAGCTGAAAATGTGTAGTACTGGGGTCGTTTGGAGGAGGCCTTGATGCGGCCTGCGTTTCTTGCTGCTCTGTTGTTGTCCTTCCACCTTATCTCTGGTGTCGTGCTGCTGCTGCTGCTGTTGCTGCTGCTGTAGGTCATGCTGTTCCTCCTCACGAGCCCGTTTTCCAGTTTGCTCTTGCTGCTGTTGCTGCCGCAGTTGCAGATCACTGCTGACTGGAAGGCACCTTGGAAGCAGGAGCAGCACCTGCAACTTTGCATGTACCAGCTGGTCAGGTGCAAGGGCGGCCAGCTGGCTCCACGTAATGGCACCCTTGAGTGTGCGATCGTCTAATGCTCCTTGCTCTGGTGCAGGACCTGCAGGGCTAGATGCTGCCGGGCTTCTGCTAGCTGTTGCAGTCACTCCTGCTGTCAATGGCCCTGTTGGTAGTGAGTAGTGAGTAATAATGGTGGGATGTATTTGAAACAACAGGAAGCGTGTTGTTCAATTCTATGCATGTTTGCACGTTGCCTTACGCAAATGAAGCGGTCATGTGCCGAAGTTTGGCGAACGTGCTAAATAATGGTGCATATTCGCGTGCATGTGTTTGTATGTGAAGTTACGTGGGTATTCATGTAAATTCCTAGAGGAGGCACCACTCTCCAAAAAAGGGAGGGTGCTGTACATGCTCAAAGCGTGGGTGCTCCCCAGTCAAATAAGTGTGTTGTTTTGGTTAATGAGAAATATCAGGTAGTGGAGTTTGAAAGACACTAGAGCATGCTTGCATCATGGTGTTCAGGCCGTGTTATGAAGAATCAACCCCGCCAAACCACCCAGTGACCCAAGTAGCATATGAAAGCTGGTTCCATTTCATGTTTAAGTCACCGCATAAAAAAAATTAGCCTATTCGTTTGATGGAGAGACTCATTGGGAAATATAAAGCTCCCTTCAAGAAGTTCAGCTATGAGGGTCGCCAAACAGAGCTCTTCTTTGACCTCCCAAACACTTGATGCACATCCACGATGGCTTGAAGGGGCTTTGAGGTCATCCGTCTTTTGGGGCGGGAATTTGCCCTGGCCTGAGCTTGCTTGGGCCAAATGTGCAATTTCACTATTTCACTGCCGGAATTGCATGACAGCATTCCCGGCAACCTTGCCTTTATGCTACCGTGCTGCTTTTCACGGAAATCGGCACACGTGGATGTGTACATTGCCAACAGCCTGTCGGTTCGCTACAGTTCCGCTTTGGGGTACTTCCCAGTGCCGAGCACGAACGTTGTCGGTCAGGGGGCACACACTTAAAGAATGCATCAAAAGCATGCAAATATGGGGCCTCTGTCAGCCCCCTCTGGCATAATGTTGTTAAACCTCCTCAACTGAGTTTGAGCGTCCACAATTGAGTAATTTAAGATCCGGGGTGTAGAGAGGTAAAAAACTCCGCAGGCTGAATGCTTCTTGGTCCACTAAATGTTGACACTCAGATAAAAAAAGCATTAAGTTATCTCCGCAGTTTCAAACGCCCAAAAAGTACAAGGTACGAACAATATTAGGTTTCAAAAGGGTTAACATACCTCCCACGCGCACCCACACTTACAGAAGCCCACATGTGTGTGTTGGGTCCTAATACAGCTTTTAAATCATTTAAGTGTGGGATAAAATAGACCACCACATCCCTGGGGGAGTAGAGCTTGCGAAGGGTCAGTGGTCACCCTACATGAGACTAAATAAATTGGGGGCGTACGAAGCAAGGCACATGCAAAAAAACAGAGATGACTGAATTGATTGTAAACACTTGTGCACTTTCAGTTGCCAACAAAGATATGACCGCCCCTACTCGCCCACCTGCACCCTGCTGGCCCGCTTTTCTGCTCAGCTTCACAGGACTGACAGGCAGGCCCACCAAGGCCACATCATCCGCAGGTGCTGCTGCTGCTGCTCCCACTGAAGGCCTGGCTGCTGACCTTCCAGTCTGCCCTCCAATTGGTGGTGGTGGTGGTGGTGGTGGTGGTGGTCGTGGTGGTGAAAGTTGAGGTGATGGAGGTGTCGGTGCTGCCGCGGCTGCTGCAACAGGAGCTGCGTTCTCTATAAACAGAGTGGCATTGACACATGCAAGTTAGTAGTTTCCATGCAGGCAAAACATGCTTTCTGTGTGGGTGTGTATTTTAAGGTCTGGATAAAATCAGGATACTCCAACTCATAAGTACGAAGGTGTGTTACCTGCACCAATGTTCTAGTGTGCATTG